>Ga0184626_10000047_pt1 | contig 24583 bp, 29 predicted proteins | sample PLM3_60_b1_FD_133142 | JGI IMG/M metagenome (GOLD analysis project Ga0184626, IMG submission 133142) | Groundwater sediment microbial communities from an aquifer in East River, Colorado, USA - PLM3_60_b1 | ecosystem: Environmental > Terrestrial > Soil > Riparian zone | place: USA: East River... | reverse complement strand
TCATCAAAACTGCCCAATTTGTAAAAGTCCTATTACACCTTCACAGTATTGGTTCCACGTAAGATCACACCCGGGCCATGAAAATGATAGTCCACCACCGCCAAAAGTAAGTACGTTTGAGAATAGACGAAACGCAAGCTATTCCGGTTATGGCAATTATCGTAGAAACTAGTGAGGAATTATCTCATTTTAAAAGCAATCAAAGTAATCCGTGTTCGGTAAAGTCCTCTAATTTCAAAAAATCCTAAAATTTCCTATCTGAATATGAAACAAACAGAAAAAGTCTCCACTCAATAATATATCAGTATGTTACTAATAATGGTAAAGATTAGGTCGGGTTCGGTGGGATTCGGACATTGCATGTAGTAGGGTCCTGTTGATTTGTCATTTAGCTCTTTCTATTGATTAATTTTATTAATATTTTGAGGAGAATCTGATAGCATACATCTGCGAATTAGAGTGTTGCACCAGTTTGTTGCAACAAATTTAATTGATCTACGACGTCCCAGTGTTCGACAATTGTATCATTTTCTATTCTATAGAGATCAGCAGATCTAATCTTTACTGGTTTGTAGGTAGGTGGTATTCCCTGAAATCGACTTTTAGTGGAGTAGGTCAAATGCTAAATGTGACTGACTGGTCAGTTATGTTTATTAAGGAGCTGTTCTTATTATATAGTTATGAAAATACTTGATGCAAGCAGTGTTCTGGACAGGATACTTTCCAGAAGATATGAAATGAATATCACGATAGCTATCTTGATTATAGGCACTGCTGGCTCATTTCTGCAAATAGGAGGCACAAGTTGGGATATTACTTCGCATATCATGCAAGAACCTGAGACTTTCTTTACACCCTCCCATACGGTACTTTACACGGGTGTTGGATTGCTAACAATAGCTGCAGGGTTAAGTGGAGTTTTGTTATTAAGAAATAATGAACTTAGAAAAAAATCCTTTGTTACAGCATTTAAGCTACTCATAATAGGATCGGCGGTTTCTTTAGTAGCTGGACCATCTGACTTTCTTTGGCATGAAACCTTCGGAGTGGATGGATTACTTAGTCCTTCACACTTGGCATTGATTACAGGTATGCTCATAAATGCAGTTGCAGTAGCTGTAGGACTTGCAAGAATAACAGTACACATATCTGCGCCTTCTAAACAGAGATTGATTAAACTTTTAATGATACCTGGGTTTGCAGCATTATGGTTCACAACTACATGGTATGTGTATATGTTTTCTCTCCCATTTTCAAATGGAGAAAACTTTCAATTTAACTTAAATCCAAATATTGCTGCAATAATAGCCATTATAGTTTTACCGCTGCTTAGCTCTATCATCTTTGTGACTGCTTCTAAGACTATAGGAAGGTTTGGTGCCGCAAGCGCTGTTGCAGGATTGGTACTAGGTGTTAATGTCCTTGCGAACATTATTCCAACTGATGGAATGATTATTTCCTCACTACCATGGTATCTTATATTCGCCATCATACCAGCAGTAGCGGCTGATATTATATTAAACAATGCAACTATAAGATCAAAGATAGGAGTAAGAGAATCTGAATTAATAGCTGGTGCAATAATTAGTTCAACATTCTACGTATTTGGTTATCCCATGCTTACATGGGCATTTGCAATCCCGCTTGACATGCAACTTGGTAATCTGCAGGGGATAGAAGCCGTAGCTATCTTAACATCTAACTTTCTAAGTACTCTACCTACTGTACTTGCCATTACATTAGTACCTGGTGCTTTGATGGGTATGGTGGGTGCTTATCTTTCGTCAAAGAAAATAGCAATACCATCATCCTCATCTTTAACAATTCGATCATATTCCCATTTTCAGTCACAGGAAGAAAGATAAGAAGGACGGAGGACAATATTCCAAAATCAGAGGAAACAGTTCTAATATTAAATCGGAGTAAGAAAATAGAATAGGATAAACAAAAATATGTGTCCCAAAGTCTCTACTCAATATAAGATAGATGTAAAGGAAAAAATAGTTAACGCAGCACTAATGACCTTTTCTAAATACGGGTACGACAGAACTAGAATGGATGATGTAGCAGAAGCAGCAAAAGTAAGTAAGGGTAGATTATATCTTTATTTTAAAAATAAAGAAGAACTGTTCTATGCTATATCCGAGAGAAATATCGCAGATTTAAAACAACAATTATCTACATTATTTACAGGAAAGAAAAACCTAATATCGGGCTCAGGGAACTTCTATGAAAACTTTCGCAGCAAGAACACCACAGATCTAGAAAAAGTATTTTTTGAAATAATTGCTGAATCATCACGTAATCTTAAATTAAGAAAGATGTTATATGAACAGAGAATAAAGATATTTGATGTTGTAATAGAATATCTAAATTCACAAATGCAAAGAGGATTGATTAAGAAAGGCACCAATACAAAAGCCATTGCATCAGGGCTGGTTTCTCTCTATAACGGTTTGTCCTTGAGTAGAGTATTAGGCATAAGTGAGACCTTGAACAAACAAACATGGTTAGAGACAATAAGAGCTATATTCAGCGCTATAAGTTAGTATGAGCTGGTCAAGTAAAAATATCATGGTTATCCAAAGCAGCGCTGTAGTATGGGTTATTGGGGCAATTTCTAATCTCATCAGTTCTATCAATTTGTATTTTACCAAATTGAGTTTCAGCTAATCTTCGATCTCCAATTAGACGAAGATATATAAAATCTGATGTTACTATTGGAGGAGTCTGTAACCTATCCATCTGACTCCAGACCATTGCTATGTTATTGCTTTTAAAGAAATTGTAAGCTAAATCGTTAAACCATGATGAATGTCTTACTTCAACAGCATATCTGAAACTTCCTTCAAAGAAGAAATTAAAATTTCTGAAATCTTCTAATCCTCAAAGCTTTTGAATACTATATCTTTAATTCTCAGCTTCAAAAGTTCTGAAGGACGACAGGCGGTATCCCTTGATATCATATGATAACACTTATCTCGCTTTGATGGGCAATATTTCAAAAAAAGGAGATCGTCTTCACAATTCCATAAATCTGTTGGTTTGTAGATACTTTTTTCCTTCCTCTTTATTTGCGTTATATTTTGGATCACGTCAGGTCGCGGTCTCTTTTTTTGTTCTATAAGAGGGAAATATAACCACTTGAAGAACCGTAATAAATATTGTAGAAATAAATTATACGTCCCTATCCATCGATGTTGCTGATCCTTTATTTCTGATTTTCTAAATGATTCTAAAAAGTTTATGATATCTGTTCTTTTCATATTTTCAAAGTTCTTGTCACCATGAAAGTTACAAAAGCGACAGAGCATCTCTATTACATTTTGAATGTGATTATCAGATGGATTTATTTCGGTTTTTAGAACATTAATATATTCCAAGATTTTGGATGTATTATGTTTGTTTCTAATTAGAGATAATGTATTCTGTGTTGGAGGAGGAATTTTTAGGGTAACATAATCTTTCATACTTTTCCTTACTAAAACAGGGTATATAAGTTAATATCGTAAGTTACCCTACAATGAAACAAGCGTGGCTTTTTCCGTTAGAATTTTTAAAAATTCTTTTCTATTAAATTTGTTGCATGGAAACTCCAGTCTTTCACATATATTGTTCATTTTTTCTTTTGTTACCGTTAAAAGAGAGCTATTTTGTTTGACATACATTTTACGAATATGTTTTATTGAGTCAATAATGGGTCTTTTCTTTTCAGAAAGTAAAACGAAACATGCAGAACCATTATTTTTTATCCCACCAATATCAATTGCTTTATCGACTTGATTACAACAAACTAATCTCAATAGCAATTCCATTTCCAACCTTTTCGTAATATTGATTTTTCTCTTATTAGATTCTAAAATAATCTTTATTACTTCAAAGATATGTCTTTTGCCATAAATAAAATTCGGATTAATACCCTGAATCAAAACATCTGGGAATAATTTTCTAAATGTTGCAATAGTTATTCCTATATCAGATACACCAATGCTTTCGATACAGATAATTGCTACGAAAATTGAATCAATTTTATATAATGGTAGGTTACTAGTGCTTTGGATCTTTTCTTTCATATCAAGTTAGGTATTATTGAATACTAAATTGGCTTAACCGCCATGAATGAGATTAGCAATAGTCACAATATCACCAGATTTGATTTTTTGATCAGTACCAGATATCGATAAATCTACTCCATTAATCAAAATCAAGAGGTTTTCTTTATCAATATAATTAGAGCTATTGATGTTTTGATTAAGCACCGAAAATATTTTTGATAACATGATTTCCTTTTCATGAATTATAATATTTTCTTTACCGCAATATTTCTTAATGGAACCTAATAGTTTTAACGTAATCAATTTCCTACTAGTTAACTAATTATCATGTTTGGTCAACATCTTCTTCGATTTTCTTATTTTGTTCTTTTGCTTGTTTGTTGATATATGAGGCAATATACCCGGCTATTTGATTTCTTAATTCTTTTGATCTAACTTTTGCAATCTCACCTATTACTTTCTTATTTTGTTGAAAATCAACATTGAATTTATTGGGATATCTGTTTAAGAGTTCAGTTGAAAGTTTTTTAACTCTATTCAATATCAAACATTATTCATATAGGCTATTTTATACTTTCCTTAATGAAGATACCATATTAAGGTACTAATCAAAGAATGACATGGAATTTTTTTCAAGTATATCTATCGCGTTCTTGGGAGATAAGCAAAGAATTTCTGATATGCTTCTTACAACGCTCATAAGAGTCGAGGTTGGTAGTGTGATGACATTCTTAAAACATGATGGATATCTTACTGGTCCGTCAGTTTCAACTAGTAATTTTTTTTCACTTGTTAACTTCAACAAACCTTGTTTTTTCTTAGAATATACTATTGATGGGCCATAGGAGATATACAAACCCATATTAAGAGATTTTTCTAATTGTTGTGGAGTTCCATCGAACCAGTGAAGGCAGGCTTTTTTCAAATTATATGTAGACAGAACATTCAGAATTTCGTCTAGTGAATTTCTGGAATGTATTGAAACGGGCTTATCATATGTTTCTGCAATAGTTAACATTTTATTAAAGACATGAATTTGTGACATTTTTGTATTTTCCTTTTGATCATAGTAGGTTGGGTCTAATCCGATTTCACCAATCCCATTAATATTATGTAGATTTGAGGTAACGATTTCTTCAAACCTTGAAATATTTTCATCTACAAATTGCGGATGGATTCCAATAAAATTATAGACAAAACTATGGATATCATTTTCCTCAAAAAGTTTTATTGCCTTTAATGAGGTCGAAATGTTTACTGTCACCGAACACGCTTTCATATGCATTTCTCTCAAGGTTATCAGTATTGATGGCAAAAAATTGTCATATTGAGTATCAGTGAGATGAATATGAGAATCGTATAGCGGAGAGCTCATTTTTCAATCTGCGCTTGACAAAATATTATTAGTGAATCAAGTTGCATAAAATAAAAAATACATCATGTGACTAGTTCTATTCGTCTTTTGTCTTTTGTTATCCAGCTAACCCTTACTAATCCAAATATCTCTAAATCGAGTAACGTTTTGTTTAAATCGGCTTCTGTTATTTGTACTCCATCTTTTTCAAGATTACTCAATAACTCATTATCTGATAAATTTCCTAATTCCTTTATTTTTTCTAAAACAGTATTTCTTAAAGGATATTTCAAGTATTTCCACCAAATTCAAAATTTATAATTACGTAGATATTTGGTTTACTTTTTATATTATAAATACTCTTCTAAAAAATTTGAAATAGTCAAATCAAGACTGAATAAATTGTTAACCAATTTCGCTAGACGGAATTGTAAGAAAATCAAAGCAGTATGAACAGAGCAACAATACTAAATTTGATCTATATTTGGATAATTGTAAGATACTGATAATATAGTTTGTTTTGTTCTAAATGAGCGATGTTAAAATGAATTAGTGGGGTTTATTTCCATGATGTTAAAAGACATAATATCAATACTAATTCGGAATCAAGTTAGTAGAGAGAGAATAAATTTGATTATTTTATATTCTGTTTAATTATCCAACGGCTTAAGAGTAAATACAAATCTCGATCCTTCAAATTCAGTTATTCCTTGTCTTTCCCAATTCACTTCATAATTATGGGTAATATTTTTACCAATTATGCTTATTTTCCTAGGAAGATCAGCAAAAAGAGTTTCTATTTTTTCAAGATTTTTTGTCATTAACAACGATCTTCGCTTCTTCATAAGATATTTAACTGCAACATTTTTGTGGAGATATCCAAGCTCCTGAATTTTTTCCTTTCCGATATCGATAACAAATTCACGCTTAGTCAATATTAACAACATCTTGATTCAATTAAAAAGTCTCGATGTCAATTCTATTAGAACAATATGGGTGAATTTCATCGCGTGGAGTTACTAGATGAGCCTTATCATGAATTATAACATTTTGTAATTCTTCGTACATTCAGTAGAATTATAGATATAGAAGAAAGGTTTATTACTTTTGTAACATATAAAAAAATATGTATTCTCAAACTTTTTCTGTCCCTAATGCAGTAAAACAGATTATTGGTTCTAACACCTTATTTTTTCAAGCTCTAAGTACAGGAATAGCAAATTATACGTCGTTAGCACAAAAGATTAAACCAGAAGTTGAGAAACTAACCAGGTCTGAAGTTAATATTAATACTTTAGTAGTAGCGATAAAAAGATTTGCGGATTCTTTGGACGAAATCGAATACGAATATCATCCAGTTTTCGATGGAATCAGAATGACTCTAACAGGCAGCATTCTAGACATTGACTTTCAAGAATCCGATGATGTTTATCAAATTTTGGATGAAATATTTGAATTGAGCAGCGGATACGATATGTTTAGGACCAATAAGCAAATTCGTCTGTTTGCTGAAGATATTGATGAGATTCGAAGCGTGTTTAAATCTTCTCCTAAAGGTGCTGCAGGGGAAATTAAAGATGGGCTTTCCAAAATCACAATTACTGTTCAATCAGATAAAGAAAATACATACGAAGTACTATCAATTGTTTTTTCTATACTATACAACAACGGCATTCCATTGTACAATGCCTTTTTCTCCCAGAATGAAATAATTTTGATTCTAGGTATGAATGATGCCGCTAAAGCATATGAAATCATTAGAGAAAAGATATACAGACATGATTAGTTTGTTTGTTAGTTAGTTTCATAGTTTTATATCTAAATCCGGGGGAGAAAACAAACTGTGGTGATTATCTGTAGTATTGAACTGAAACCTTCTCTCCTGGTTTACCTTCTCTTTGAGCTTTAATCTTTTTCACACCTTCCTCAATATGCCTCATCATTACATGTGCTTCTGATGCATGTCTTGCCGCTTCTTCAGGTGTAGGATATTTGGCCAAATATTCATGTAGAACCAATGATACTGCAGTATTAATCACAGAACTGGTGTCAGCTCCACTGAAACCATCAGTCATTTCAGCGATTCTGGCCAAGTTAACATCTGATCCAAGTGGCTTATCAATACTGTGAATTTCCAATATTTTTTGTCTTGCTGATTTATCTGGTAATGGAACTAACAAGATCTTATCAAATCTTCCAGGTCGTAACAATGCAGTGTCAATAATATCAGCTCTGTTTGTTGCAGCCAGAACCACTACTCCTGAAAGTGATTGGATACCATCTAATTCTGTAAGCAATTGTGATACTACTCTTTCTGTAACCATACTATCTCCACCCATGCCTCTAACTGGGGCAATTGAATCTATTTCGTCAAAAAATACGACACATGGAGCCGCTTGTCTGGCTCTTCTAAAAATCTCTCTAATGCCACGTTCTGATTCTCCTACCCATTTGCTCAACAGTTCAGGTCCCCTTACGCTAATGAAATTTGCTTCAGATTCAGTAGCTACGGCTTTGGCTAAAAGTGTTTTACCAGTTCCTGATAAACCGTGCAATAAGAGACCTTTTGGCATTGAATGCCCTAGTTTGGTATAGAGTTCTGGAAACCTCAGTGGCCATTCTACAGCTTCTTGTAATTCACGCTTAATATCCTCTAACCCGCCTATTGCAGACCATGGAATATCCGGTGATTCCAAATACACTTCCCTCATTGCAGAAGGTGTAACTTCTTTTACAGCATTATCGAAGTCGCTTTTAGTAACTATGAGTTTGTTTAAGACTTCAGGAGATAGCTTTTCATCTTCCAAATTTAATTCAGGTAATAATCTTCTCAGACACTTCATCGCAGCTTCTTTACAAAGATATTCAAGATCAGCTCCAACAAAACCGTGTGTGACAGCAGCAATCCTATCTTGTTCCACATCAGTATCTAATGGCATATTTCGTGTATGAATCTGCAGTATTTCTAATCTCCCACGTTTATCAGGAACTTTGATCTCAATTTCTCTATCGAACCTTCCTGGTCTTCTAAGAGCTGGATCTATTGCATTTGGACGATTTGTTGCAGCAATTACAATTACTTTCCCTCTTGCCTCAAGACCGTCCATGAGTGATAACAATTGAGAGACGACTCTTCTTTCTACCTCACCTGTAACTTCCTCTCTTTTGGGAGCAATTGAATCTATTTCGTCAATAAATATAATTGAAGGCGACTTTTCCTTTGCTTCCTTGAAAATTTCTCTCAATCGAGCTTCAGATTCGCCATAAAATTTACTCATGATTTCTGGTCCAGAAATACTAATAAAATGAGCATTACTTTCATTCGCAACTGCCTTTGCAAGGAGGGTTTTCCCTGTACCCGGAGGTCCATATAATAATACACCTTTTGGGGCTTCAATACCTAGCTTTTCAAATATTTCAGGATGTCTTAAGGGTAGCTCTATCATTTCTCTAACTTTTTGGATCTCCTCTTTTAGTCCGCCAATGTCTTCATAAGTTACTTGAGGAACTCCTCTAAGGGCTTCACCTTTTTCTGCGATATGAAATATTGTTTTTTGAGTCACCAATACTGCATCTGATGCTGGTGTTACTCCAATAACTTGAAAAGTAAGTCTACCGCCAAAATAAGGAACCATGACATTATCACCTTTGATTAATGGTACGCTTTCAAGTGCATCAGCAAGGTAACGTTCGTCAATGGGTGGAATAGCCTCCAGGGGTGCAACAATTACTTTTTCTGCAGGGACGGCTTTTATCTTTTTTACAATTACTGTGTCCCCAATGGCGACACCTGAATTATTTCGCACTAGGCCATCTACTCTAACTATGCCTTTCCCCTCATCAGAAGGATAAAGTGGTAGACATTTTGCGACAGTTCTTCTTTTTCCTCGTATTTCTATAACGTCGCCTGTAGACGCAGTTAACGAGTCCATTGAATCATAATCGATTCTAGCCACTCCACGACCTACGTCTCGAGTATATGCTTCGAGAACCTTCAGTGAGAGAGTGTTTTGACTCACGATATCACATACTATCGTACCTATCTTTATACCTTTGTTGAGGATTACTCTTGACAAATCTTAGCAAGCCAGACATCAGATAAAAGATAGTATATTTTCTAACATTATCTACATTTTGTAAAAAAAGTCTCACTATGTCAATCTTATCGTCATGGTAAAAAATAAGAGATGATTAAAGGATTATACTAACAAAACTGTATGGGAATCTTTATTCTACCAAAAGATTAAAATCACGAGGTTCTTTAGTTTGATTGGACTGTATTGGGTAAAAGAACTTTAGTACGTAGAAGGGGAAAAGGAGGCAAACAATTTCAGTCCATAAAAAGAGGAAAAATTGTACCTGCTAAATATCCGAATCTACAATCATCTGAACAAAAAATTGGTTCCATAGTTGACATTATTCATGAAAGGGGAAGAAATGCACCTTTGGCTAAAATTCAATTTGATAAAGGATTTAGCTATTTGCCTGCTCCTGATGGAATGGAGGTTGGAGAAGAAATCCAAATTGGAAATAATGTGGATCTTAAACCAAATAACATTTTAGCATTGGAATCAATTCCAGACGGTACGCTTATTTGTAATCTAGAGAGGAACATTGGCGATGGTGGAAAGCTCATAAAGTCAGCTGGATCATCTGCCGTAGTATTTTCTCATACGTCTCTGGGTGTTTCGATAAAATTACCATCAGGGAAATTTACAACATTGAATCCAAGGTGCAAGGCAATGTTAGGAGTAGTTTCTGGTGCAGGAAGAAAAGAAAAACCATTTCTCAAGGCAGGAAATAGAGCTAAATACATGATTGCACACGGTAAGCTCTATCCCACGGTAAGAGGAATAGCACAAGCTGCCGTTTATCATCCACATGGTGGTGGAAGACATCAACATGTAGGTCGCCAATCATCAGTAGGAAGGACAACACCACCTGGTAGAAAGGTAGGAAATATTGCTCCAAGAAAAACTGGTAGAGGTAGAGTAAAACAAAAACATGAGTAGACATTCATATTCAAAAATTTTTTTGTAACGTTATTCATGATTAGAATAAGAATCAAAATTTTAGGAATATGATTGTAAAATTCGATAAGCTAATTGGATTAATGCAAAAGGCTCTTCGAAATAATAATCTTGTTAGACCTACTGCCTTAAAGAACTTACAAATTCAAGAAGAAGGCGATCCCTTCAAAATATTAATAGGAACTATATTGTCGGCACGTACAAGGGACGAGATCACAACCAAAGTAATTAAATCGCTCTTTTCTGAGTTTAAGAGCCCAGATGAGTTATCCAAAGCAAATTTGAAAGATTTAAAGAAAGTGATCCAGAAAATAGGCTTCTACAATGTCAAGGCAGCTAGAATAAAAGAAGTATCACAAATACTAATTGAAAAATACAATGGCAAGGTTCCATCTAATTTAGGTGATCTCCTTACATTGCCAGGAGTTGGGAGAAAGACTGCGAATTGTGTTCTTGTGTACGGATTTAAGAGACCTGCAATTCCAGTAGATATTCATGTTCATAGAATTTCGAACAGAATTGGAATAGTAAATACCAAAAAACCTGAAGAAACTGAAATGGCCTTACAAAAATCTGTAGAGAGAAAGCATTGGACTAGAATAAATGAAACTTTTGTTACATATGGTCAAAATATATGTTTGCCGAAAAATCCAAAGTGCAATGTTTGTCACCTGACAAATATATGCAAATATTACAAAAAAAATTCCTAATCTCGGTTTTTTCTAATAACTAGAACCACCACGATTGATCCAATAACGATGATCGTTATCAATGGCAGATAGTATAATGGAGATTCGGCAGGATTACCAAAAAGAATATCAAATGAAATTGTACCACCATTTGAATTGTTTGCGTCATTTAATTCATCTTTACCATATATTGATACTGATCCAACAATAAAATCATTTACTGACAGCTTGTCAATTATGATTCTCTTACCGTTAGTTATAGTTAAACCCTGGTTATTTGCATGGGCCACAAAAATTGGCTGGTCTCGAGACCATCCGTCTTTATCTCGTTCATAGACTCTAATATAGCCTGTTTCATTTGTATTTATGGCGACCCAGAATTTTCCAGTTTTTTCACTAAACATTGCTAATTCTATGAATTTTTCGCTTGGAGCAGGTTCTTGAATCTTTACCATAGTTTTGGCGTTCTCTACATCTGTATAAGATAAATTATTTTGAATCGTCAATTGCCAGTTGGTTGGTATAGATTTTGAGAAATAGTAAACTAATGGTTGTCTTCTATAAGCGTTAGATGCATCTGCATCAACAATAAATCTTTCAGAATTCTTTGTTTTGATTATGTCATGAAAATTGTTTTGTCCATTAATTGACATCATAGGATAGATTATCAAAAATACTACTGCACCTAATAGTCCGAGTTTCAGTGTTCCTATCAAGAGTATTTATTCAACTACAAATGGTTCTACTGATTTAAGAATTAAATCTGATATTTCTGGACGCATTAAATGTTTTTCTGGCATTTTGCCCGAATTTACCATTTTTCGAATCATAGTTCCACTAAGTTCTTCTTTTGATTCTACTCCATGAGGGCATGTTTTTTCGTTGGCATACGACATACATTTTTTACAGTAATAGAAAGATGGAAAGATAACAGGTCTGATATCCAAATCAGGATATTCATTAAATATTTCCTGGGCTGCAAACGGGGGATAATAATTGCCTACGCCAGCGTGATCTCTACCTACAATGAAATGGGTACATCCAAAATTTTTCCGCATAATTGCGTGATGTATAGCTTCGCGTGGACCTGCATATCTCATTGATGTGTGGATAGTTGAAAACAATACCCGACTTTTTGGAAAATAATTCCTAATTAATGATTCATATGCATTAATAATTAGACTGTCAGTGAAATCTCCTATCTTTTTCTTGCCTATTAGAGGATTAACAAACAATCCATCGTAAATGTTGAGAGCAGCTTTTTGAAGCATTTCATGAGCAACGTGGGGTACATTTCTCGTTTGAAATCCTACAACAGTTTTCCATCTTCGTTTAATAATTTCAGAACGTGTTTGCGATGGATGCATTCTAAATTTTTGTGTTTCATCATTTTCTTTCAAATGGAAAACTTCCAATTCTCCGCCGACTAGAAATTCTTCCATTTTAAATAATCTATTTACACCGGGATGATTGACATCATTAGTACCGTACACCTTATCTGCAATATCCTCTTTATTATATCCATAAATTTCCTCTACATGCATTACGCCAAATTTTTCGCCACCAGAACAAAGGACAACATCCCCTATATCATTCATTTCCGTCGCAACTTTTTTTTCTACATCAAGAATTATAGGGAAGGTCCATGGAATGTTATTACTCAATCGTCCATATTTAAGAACATTGAGCAAATCTTCTTGATTCATAAAACCCTCAAGTGGACTAAAAACACCTATAGCTATATTTTCAGCATCATTTCTTATGTCAGAAGATACTTCAAAAGTCTTCAAATCGTCGTAATTTTTTTCAATATATTTATTTATTAATTTACCACCATGTGGTAAAATTAGATCAGTCGCCAATAATTATTATTGACCTTCTTTCCAATGCAGTCCGCATTCTTTCTGGGAATCAATTTCCCACCACCACCTTCCGGCCCTGGGATCTTCGCCTTGCTTTACAGCCCTTGTACATGGTTCACAGCCAATGCTGGGATATCCTCGATCGTGTAATTCGTTATATGGAATTTTATTTTCATGGATATATTCCCAAATTTTATCGTTTGTCCAGTCAGCCAATGGATTTAATTTAATAATGTTGTTGTTTAATTTATCAACCTCTATCTTCATTATCTTGTTTCTAGTAACCGTTTGTTCCCGACGAAGTCCAGTAATCCAACAATCGAATTGCTTTAAGGCTCTTTTCAATGGTTCAATCTTTCGAATATTACAGCATAGTTTCCTATTTTCTACACTTTCATACATTAAATTCATTCCTTTGTTTGCGACCATCTCCTCAACTTCTCTTGAATTTGGGAAATAGACGTCGACTTTAATGTTATATTTTTTTCTTATCTTATCAATAAGATCATAAGTTTCTTGATTTAGTCTACCGGTATCTAAGGTAAATACCCTAGTTAGATTCCTATTAATTTTACACATCATATCAATTAATACAACATCTTCGGCACCAAAGCTGGACGCAAGGACCATCCTACCACCATATTTCTTGAATGCCCAATTTAGTATGTCGGTGGCAGATTTTGATTCCATTTCTTCCGCAATATTGTTTATCTCTCTCATTAAAGCATCCTGTGCTTTGTCCTTATCATGATTTATCTGCATTATTTTTAATTTGAGCGAAATAGACTTATAATTATTATTCTTTTTATCTTTCTAATTTAATAAAGCTAACTAACTTAAATATACTTGAGGAGTTTTTATCCATTAGGAAGATTCATTATTAGTGTTGTATATGAGTGATCTCTGGTGGTTTTAGTTTTTGGCTCATGATTTTTGGCAGAATATATTCAAATACCAGAATTTGGGCTTCGATCCAATTGGATGGATATCAAATTGCTCTAATGAAGTTGATTATTTTTCATTAGGGAAATCTTTTGAAAAAATGAAACATAATTCATGGGCCAACTTGTCGTGGTTTGATTCATTTCACTATAGCGGAAAAAATCCAGATATAACACGGAGGACATACAATGTCAATGAATCAATTTCAGAGGATTTCAAAAACAAGAAAATTATTTCATTAATGAGAATCCACAATGAAGTGGCTGAAGATTATCAAAGTCTATCCAATCTTCTATGTAATTTTTTTGGTAAAAAACCTCCTAAACACCAGTTAAGAAGAGTGGTACTCTCAACCACATCCCAATACGAATCACAATTTGGACTGGTTGATTACATTGATACACATAGAGGAAATAAGCTAGGATATACTGCAGTAAATATTTCGTCTGGAAAACTAATAGATCCTGATGAAGAACCAGATTCAATAGTTAATTCTTCAATTGCCTTAGCTTCTTCCTTGGAAAATCTCCTGTTGCTTGGATGTACCGCAGGTTTTAGAATAATACCGATATATGATGCACCAGACGAGAACTTACTGGACAAAATAAGAACAAATAACGACATGTTTGCAGCAAAATATAATTTGTTACTTGATGATTATAGTTCACTTAAATTAGGAAAACTTTTCTTTGGAGCAACAGCATATGCTCACTCTACCAAGGAATTACCGGTTAGATATGATCTCATTCAACCTGGCATGGTTTTAATACTGACTGATAAATTTGGTTCGTTAACCCCATTGAGTATTTACACAATAAATCAGATTGGAGAAATGAATTCCATAATAGGTGAACATGAATCTATTGATATTAACATCAAGAATGAAATAATAAAATCGTTAACTCAACCCAGGTTTTCCTTAGGTAAGATAATTTCAAAGTATTGTCCTGACTTTGGAAAAGAAATTGATACTAACTTAAACATAGTTGGTGTATATCCTGTTGGTTCAGATGGAATTCTGGCATTGATCAATTTGGCCAAAATTTCAAATTCTCATATAGTGATAAATGAAGTCCCCATAAAATATGAGGAATTGGCGAGATTTGCTACAGATGAATTTCTTGTATCTAATTCAACTGCATCTGTAAACGGATGTCATTTGATAATTGCAAGTGAAGACCTTGCCCCAATTATTTTGGAAGATTTAAGAAAACATAGCTTCAATCCGCAAATAATAGGCTTTGTTACTGATAAGGAACGGCCAATGGTTACTATAAATAATAATATAAACAAATATGTTGCAGCAAAACATATTACAGCTCTTTTCAATATTCCATCATAAAAATTATTATCAAAGAATATTTTTACAAAATTAGAAATATTTTATTATTCGATAGACGATAAAAATAATATGAATGCTACAAGTCCGGATAACTGTATTTTTTGTAAAATTGCTCTAAAGAAAATTGATGCCAAAATAATTGATGAAAATGAAAATGCAATAGCATTTCTTGATGCATTTCCATTAACAGCTGGACACACTCTGGTTATTACAAAAAAACATTACACAAAATTACAAGAAGTCGAACCCGATCAAATAGCCCATTTTTTTAATTTGGTACACAAGATATTACCTTCGATAGAAAAAGGGACAGGTGTACAAAGCACTCTAATAGCTATCCACAATGGTAAAGATGCAGGACAAGAAATACCGCATTTACATGCACATATAGTACCAAGAAAACCTGGCGATGGTGGGAATGCAATCCATTCAATGTTTGATTCAAGCCATAGACTAGGGGATGATGAAATGAATGAAGTTTTTAAAAATATTAGAGGTTGATCATGTTGGTGGATTTTTGGTAAGAAAATACGTAATTTAGTTTAGACTCGTGTTTGATTTTATATCGACAAGTCCCACTAAATTATTTAATGTGAATTTTGGAATCTCATTTTGATTTATGGGTTCCTGTAACTTGAATATAGAATTAGTGAGTCTTACTGTAATCATTCCCAATACATTTGCGAGTTGTATATAAGTATCAAGTCTGTCCCCGATCATTATACATTCTCCAGATCTCTTTTTCATCATATTTAGAATTAATTTAAAAATCTCTTCATCGTGTCCTCTATTTGCATCATAAGAAAAAATACAACTATCAAAATATTTGTCTAGTTCATAAAGTGCCAAAATTTTTAATATTTTCTTGTCTTTGTTGACGATTATCCCTATCTTAAAATTTTGGGAAAGGATTTCTAGAGTGCTTGATGCATCATCGCATGGATACATAAAATGTTTTTCAGCAAATTCAATTGATGGAAGAATATATTTTAAAATTATTTTTTCATATCCTATTGGCATTAAGTCTCTACAAATTTGAATGACTAATTCTACAATCCCGCCGTCTACTACTTTCCTATTCTTAATGATATCGTTCTTAACTGCATAATAATTTCTAATATCAATTTTAGCTCCAAATTGATTTAATAGGTATAATAATCTAGAATCAACATATGAATAAAAATTTTTTTCGTCTATTAATGTTCTCCCTACTAGGAATATAAAATTTAACATCTAGTATCACTATTATTTAATATTGCCATTTTAGTTTTTATGCGAATAATCAAACTTCATAGTTAATATTAGTTCTGAATGTTTTTACTTTTAATTTCAATATATGATTCTCTAAATAAAACAAAAACCAGGGAAAAAATTGTTACTGCTGTTGACAGATGAATTGCAACTATAATAGGATTCAATTTGCTTGATACAACAAAAATACCCATAACAATCTGGGCAATAATTAATGAGGTAACAATTATTACCATCATCTTATTTAACTTCCAAGAACTTTTTCTAACAAAAATTAAAGATATGACAGTAAAGATAGCAGCGATTAAAGCCACAAGTCTATGAAAGTGTTCGTAGAAGAATTTTTCCGAAGGAAACGCGAAACCATTGGGACATAATGGCCATTCTGGACAAGCAACACCCTTATTTAAAGAAGAAATATAAACGCCAATGAGCATGGTCGCATAAATCAGACTCAAGGAAATAAGTGACAATATTAAATTTAAAAGATTGATATTTTTCATATTCATCAATTGTTTATCATGATTGGTTTACTAAATCTTAAGACAATAATTCAAAATAGAAATTGTAGAAACTGAAGAAAAATGATTCATAGTAATTCTTCGTCTATTTTCTCAATTTTATCAATATAATTAGTGCAATTACATCCCACTATCAAACATCTACCTACGTCGAATAGGGAGTTTTTTCTATCTTTATTCTTTTGGAATTCATGTGCTACATAGATATGACCGCAATAATCGCAATTCACAGATTGTAAGAAATGAGCGTCTGTTATTAACTTTATCAGTACTACTTCATTGAATTATCTTGGTAAAACTAGAGATGTTTTATTTCAGTTCCGTTTTTATATAATACATCGATATTCTATTACAGAATACGGCGATATACTATGAACATTAATGAATTCATTTCTACTTTACCAAGTTCAGTTCTTAAAGGTAATGATATTAGATTGCCAGACAATGTAGTAAGAAGAATCTTTAAACTTGCCGTCCTCAACAAAAACGATATTTTTTATGATCTAGGATGTGGAAATAGTAATGCAATATACATAGCAGCAATGGAGTATAAAGTGAAGAGGGCTATAGGTGTAGAAAAAAGAAAAATAGTTGTAAGAGAAATTCTTAAAAAAACTCAAGGAATAAAAAATGTTGCAGTCGTCAACAACGATATACGAAGAGTAGATATTTCTGATGGTAATGCATTTCTTTTTTGGTTTCATGATGATCGAATCATAAAAAGGATGATAGAAAAATTTACTACAGAATTAAAAGATGGCAGTAGAATAATTTCGATATGGTCTCCACCCGATCTGATTTTACCGGATAAAATTGATTTTCCTTTTTTTGTGTCTTATACACCATTCAAGTTTGCAAATAGTATCGAAGAACAAATCCAGGCTGTTTACGGTCAAAAATGTCTAGATTTTACGGCTGCCTGGTTGTTAGGAGACAAATATTTAGATAGTTTGGATGTCGTACCATCAGAGTATAAGAGATTTCTCAACATTCTATACGGTATGATAATTTGGATAAATGCATGGAATATGAAGGTATCATGTGAAGATGAAATTCCACCTCCTGTTGAATCATATCTAGGTATTCTAAAAACATTCTTCAGCATAGATTTATCATCTTTAATTGAACATAAACATTAGGTAAAATTAAAAATCAATATCTTTTGTTATAATTACAATATTTTTATCACCAGCCAAACCATCCCAATTTCTTAAAATGCCAAACCATTACTAATGACGGGACTATCGCAATTATTATTAAAACTATGAATGAAGTAAATGGACCAAGAAAAACTGGAGTACCAGTTTCAATACCACCAGGTAGATTTACATTCATTCCGTAATACGCACCAATTACTGTTGCAGGAATGGAAAGAGTAAAGAGAATAGTAAGTGTTGCCAATATCTTATTTGATTTTTCCGTACTTAACATGAAATCGGTATCCTTGAAGATTTCAATAGTTTCTTTAGATTCTTCAAGGACTTCAAGAACTTTATCTGTATGATCTCTAACATCATCGTAATAATCAGTCAAATCTTCTTCAGAAAATCTTTGCATTTCTTTGCTTAGATCCAATATTATTCTCCTCAATGGTACAACCACCCGTCTAAGAGTTGTTATCTCTCTACGTAATAATGAAATGTCTCTAGCTACCGCAACTTTATCATCAAATACTAAATCTTCAATGTCATCTAAATTTCCTTCAAGTTTCATTAAAACATGTAACAAATCGTCAACCATGAGATCGATTATACTATGTAATAGATAACCGGATGAAGATCCCATGAACATCTCTTTCTGTTTTTCATTATCCCTGCAAAGATTAAACATTTCAAGAAGAGGCTTTAGTTCTCCCTGCTGTACCGTAATTAAATAATTAGGACCAGCAAATATTGCAAGCTGAGTGGAACGTGGTATACTCTTATCTTTATCCACTGTTGGAAAATGCAAAATTACGAAGATATGATCCTGATATTTGTCAATTTTTGGTATTTGTATTTTAGAAAGACAGTCCTCAATATTTAATTCATGAAATGGATATTTTCCTTCCAAGATCTTTAATTTTTTTCTAGTAGGTTTTTGGATATCTATCCAAATAAGATTCTTATTAGTAATAGATTCAGGTTGATCCGAATATTCAATATTTGTCATCTGCCCTCATTCTTGATTATCTTTAAAAAGTTGAAATATTCTATATTAAGATATCTAAATCTTGTACAAATGATGAGAAATTAAGTTAAAATAATACAGAATTATTTTTTATCTTGATGGCAAAGGTAGTTGTAGGAAAAACTTCAGAGATTCAAGAAGGCAAGTTAGTGCATATAACAGCAAGTGGAAAGGAAATAGCAGTAACAAAATTGGATGGAAATTATTATGCGATTGACAATATTTGTACTCATGCTGGAGCGGAGCTTCACGAGGGACAACTGGACAATAACGAATTAACATGTCCGTGGCATGGAGCTAAATGGGACATTAAAACTGGTAGTTTAATCGCGTTTCCTCAAAAATTAAATCCATTGCAAAGTCACAAAGTCTTGGTAGAAAATGACACATTATTTATCGAAGTGTAGATTTGAATAAGATTGACATATAATTTGTTGCGTGGTTAATCTTATGGTATTTCAAAAAAAGTAAGTGGTGCAAACATGCCAAATATTTTATTAATATCATTATTTACTAAATTAAGGTACAATAAGGCAAATAGTTATTTAGCCAAAATAAGATAACAAACACTATCAGTAAGTTGTAACCAATCATAATATTATTTTTCTAAATGTCTATGATGGAGGAACAATTTTTGGAATATGATGGGAACATCATCTTGTTGCGCAAAGATCTAAATGTTTGTTAAAATTAGGATCTATGGATAGTGATCGATTGATTAGTTAATATTTATTCGTCCCTAAGCATATGAAATAAGTTAATGTATCACACATAATCGAAATCCTTAACAAACAAGAGATTTGGACTGCTTCGTTTGCATTTTCTACACTGAAATCTTAGAGATTATTTTTGGCAATCTAATAAACTATGATCGTTACCTTTGTATTTTTAAATATTTCGGGAAGTATAATATAATTGTCGAAAACTTGATATGGTTATTTTCAAGTTTGAGTACAAAATTATTGATTTATATAGACTTGTAATAAATATGCCATAACTGAATCAAAGATATGAAACTTGATGTCCCGAGATTTACGGAAAGATTTGGATCGGTAAGCCTACACGGAGTTCAACGTGTATACGAACTAGATTCTGGACACAAGAACAAACATCCGAAAACTGAATCTGAAGTCATTCGTTCTATTGATGATGAAATCATTTCGAAAATAGAATCTGAAATGGCAATTGTAATTCCTATAAAAGGAGAACGTTTAAAGCTTCTAGAAGGAGTACTAAGTGGCATTCCTCATGATTGTTTGACAATAATTGTATCAAATAGTCCAAGAGAACCAATTGATAGGTATAAACTAGAAAAGCAGGCGTTTGAACAATTTAATAGATTCGCAGGAAAAAAATCAGTAATCATACATCAAAAAGATGCGGGTCTTGTGAAGGCTTTAGAGGAAGTTGGATATACAGATCTTTTTGATTCGGATAATAAAATACGTAATGGTAAAGGAGAGGGGATGTTCATTGGTATGCTCCTTTCAAAAATGATGGGAAAAAAATATGTAGGATTTGTTGATTCTGACAACTATGTCCCTGGTGCTGTAAATGAATACACAAAAATATTCTCGTCCGGGATTGAGTTATCTACCACACCGTACACGATGGTTCGTGTGTCGTGGATATACAAACCAAAGATTTCTGAATCTGGTGTACGATTTTCAAAGCTGGGGAGAGTCTCGGAAATGACCAATCAATTCTTGAATCTGATGATATCATACTATACTGGATTTGAAACTGAAGTTATACGCACAGGAAATTCAGGGGAACATTGTATGTCTATTCAGTTGGCAGAATTATTGACTTACTCCTCTGGTTTTTCCATCGAGCCCTATGAAATAGTTAATTTGTTGGAACAATTTGGTGGAATTACACCGCCAGAACACAAGGATACTATGGAAAAAGGAGTTGAGGTGATGCAAATTGAAACACGGAATCCACATTTTCATGAAGAAAAAGGAGATTTGCATATAAAGGAGATGTTCTTACAAGGTTGGGGAAGTATTTTTCATAGCAAGTTATGTCATCCAGAATTACGTGAAAAATTAAAGGCGGAGTTAATTTCAAGGGGAATATTAGAAAAAGTAAAAGAGCCTCCACAATTACCTAAAATGGGACCGTTCAAGGATCTGGATATTTTGAAATTTGAAAAAATATTAAAAGAACAAACAAACAGCCTTACAATATTCGAATAAAACACTAGCTTAAAGATACTTCATACAATTCAAACTTAGACTCTTTCATTTACTCATTATATAATCTGTCAACGATCTATAATATTGCAAGTTTCATTTTTCATTATTTTGCGTATGATCAATAGTGGCGTGCCAATCAAAATTGGAATAGTTATTACGATAAATAGGCTTTGAAATGGAGCGAGTGCAGAAATTGTGGCGCTTGTACCAAATCCAAAAAGGACTGAAAATAAGCTCCCTGCACAGGTCGGGCAACCAATGAATAAACCGCTGAATACACCAAAAGTTGAAGCAATTGAAAATTTTCTTTGAGACTGATCTCTAAATATCTTGAGAAAGTATAGATTTAATGCAAAATTAAAACCAACTAGTAATGAGACGGTTATTGCGAGTATTAGATTTATGGGAATTATCAATATAGAAAATAATTCCGTCAGTTCCATTGTTATCATTGGAACATATCCGGGATAATTGCAGCATAGTGTGACAGAAAGAGAAGGGGCAGTATTACCTTCAACATCAGCATGGTAAATAAGAATTTGAGATAAGAAACCAAAGAAAATCCCATACACAATAGATGAAACAATGAATATTTTCCAATAAGTCTTGTTGGTTAAAATCATTGCAATGTATCCAAGATAACTCTTCTTAGGCTCTGGTTTAAAAGATTCAGAGCGGAGTATCAAATAAGATCCATATCCAATGGCTGCTAACGAAACTAATATCAAAACTATCACGGCAATCGCTAAATTATACAATCTTGTTATGTCTGCTAACGATTGATGAGAACTAAAGAAAGAGTATAGAATGATGGCAACTATTATGGAAAAAACGCTGATTGAAATAATACGTATACCTCTGTTTCTCAGCGATTTATAATTCTCAAACATAGTCAATAACCAACACGTAAATTGATTTACGAAAAACCACCTTATGAATATTAAGTTAAATTAAATAACTGTAAAAAGAGGAGAAATTTGAGTTACGAAGTCCTCTACTTGGATAAAGTCTAAATTTATCGACATATAAAAAAAAATATGGGCGAAACTTTCACAAGTGAAGGATTTGTTACAGCCTCGATAAGCTTTATTGGATTTGTCGATAAACTTGGTCTTGAGGGAATTCTTACTTTAAAATCAGACGATGGAAGAGAATTTCCAATACGTGCATTTTCAGGTGAAGTTGCAAGACATATTCTGAGATTTAAAGAAGGAGACAAAACTACTATACCTACTATTTATAACCTTATAGAAGAAATATCATCTTTACAGGATTTATTATTGGTTGAAGTAAGAATTTACAGAAACGGTCCTGTATTGAGATCTAATCTTTACTTCAAAACTCGGAAGGAGATCATTACTTTAAGAAATTATCGTGCATCCGATTCTATTGCACTGGCTGCATTTTTTGATGTACCAATAAGAGTTAGAAAAAATCTGTTTGAAGAAACCATTGAACAGTAATTTATCTGACTTAAGTAACTATTGTGAGTAGTTTGTTATTGCTTAATGCCTTATTGACTTCCATCGCAATTCTGCGCCCAATTCCAAATGTCTGGCCGTAAGAATATTTTGTGTATGGAGAGGTTGTTGCCATTATGGGATTTCCAGGAACTCTTAGAGAAACATCATAAACAACTATTTCTAAATCAGGGGTGACAATACTCTGTAGAGAAAATGGTCCTATTATTCCAGGTGGATATTCCTTTCTCACAGTTTCTGAAAATTTATCACCGAGTTCAAATATTTTTTCTAGCATAGACTCCCTGATGCTTGCAGGGGTATGGCCAATTTCTATATGTTTCACTTCTATGTCAAATTCTAGTTGTTGTCTTGCAGGTATCGCGTTCAGATCATTGAGATTGGTTTGAAGTCTTCGCTCAATACCCAAAAATTCAGTTTCAGGAGTTAAAGGTGAGGAGAAAAAATTAAAATTAAAATAGGTGCCTACGACAAATTCTTCGATTACAGACGACTCTAGATCTTCATTAGTGATAACTTTCTCTTTTATATTATTTTGAGATTTTTCCAAATAATCTTGTACTGAACTAACCACAAAAAATGCTCTTTCTAGCTTTCTTGAAGCTTCTTGAATCTTTACTATTGCCAGTCCATTTATATCAGAATAATTCTTGTATATCTTTGGATGAGCTATTTGTGATTGTTCTAATAAAAAGTACTGATTTTTTTCATAATTCCTTTCTTCTGCTCGAAATAAGTTCCTATTGCCAAGTATTGGCAACAATAATTCATTTTCAATGGAATTGTACCCAACATATGCAGTGAATGCTCGATGAGGTACCATAATTGCATTAATTTCCCTGAGTTTGTCTTGATTTTCTTTGAAAATTAAATCTGAGAATTTATCTACCAAAATTAATTCGTCTGATAGTCTTTTGAATCTCAAGTATGGCAATTCTCTTCCTTTTTGACAAACGCATACTGTTCTCAGCCCTTCATCTTTTGCACCATCCATTATTTCCAATGCCGAATGACTTCCTAGAACTGCCAAGTGTATATTTTTTACATCATATTTGCTTACAATCTCAGAAATTCTATCAGTACCAATCATGTTTATGCATGTAGAAGATTATTGTTATAAATAAAAATTTCCAAAAATAGTAATTATTGAATATTGCTTGAAATAGACTTAGCTACTTTTTTCTTTATTAACAGCTCCTTCAATGGCTTTCCTAAGATCCTCATCATTCTTATTTGAGTAATCTATTCCTAAGGATTCTGCTATTTCTTCAAGTTTTTCACGTCCAACCTTATCTTTGCTCCTAATCTGCTCCAGTTCTTTTTTAGCTTCAATTCTTGCTTTTTCATATTCTGCTGTTGCTTTTCCAAAGGATCTGGCCAATTCAGGAATTTTCTTGACACCAAAAAAGACAACCACAATAATAACTATGATGAATATCCACTCATATCCAAATGGTACTTGCAGAATCGCATTATGTATACCATTCATAGTTTGAAGATAGATATGGTTGAGATTTAAATGTTGATGGTATTTTTGTATTATTTATGGCGTTATAATATTCAGTTCTTTCCGTCTAATCATTACAATGCCAACAGCGTAAAGTGCAATCATCGGTAATGCAATAAACCACATAGTGACACCACTTCCATCTGGTGTTATTATTGCACCAAAAATTGTGATGATTA
>Ga0184626_10000046_pt1 | contig 24948 bp, 22 predicted proteins | sample PLM3_60_b1_FD_133142 | JGI IMG/M metagenome (GOLD analysis project Ga0184626, IMG submission 133142) | Groundwater sediment microbial communities from an aquifer in East River, Colorado, USA - PLM3_60_b1 | ecosystem: Environmental > Terrestrial > Soil > Riparian zone | place: USA: East River... | reverse complement strand
TCATCTCCTCAATCATTCGGTCACGTAAGATTCCCATAAATGCCTCCTTGAGTGAATTTGATTCACGGAGGCTATCACTGCACTCAGGGAAAGAGTCAAAGAAAAGATCGATGAGAAAGTAACAGCCGGAAGATTACCAAAAGCGCATCGATGGGTGCGGCTTCTCACCCACCGCAAAGCGGTTTAGTCCAACGACGCGTCAGCGCAATCAGCTCTGCCCGCGTAAGCCCTAACACCTGAGTCTCTTTTTCTCGTCTAAGCGCTGAAATATGCGTCTCCATTTTTGAAAAGCAGTAGCTTCTATCTTCCAGAAATTCCCGGCACCGACCTACGTGCCGGAGGTGGTTGGAGCAGCACCTAACAGGAAGCTCTGTTTATTGGGTCACCTCGGTTACCGTCATCCGCGCAATCGCCTGCCATTGTAGCGACCAGTCTCTTACCTTCAGATAGCAAATTTGATACGCATAAAAACGGACGTTAAAGCCGCACGTTACGGAGCCCTGTACCTAACGTGTACCTATCACTCCGCTCCTCGCCGTGCGCCGGCATGATCACGCCAAGCTCCAAACGCTGCGCTCCACGTGAATCCCTGTGGCTTAAGAAGCATCTGTTCAACGTCTCAGATGATCCGACACCCAACCCTGCCCACTGGGCGTCTGGACCCCTTTATCCCAGAAACCGGTGATAGTGGTGATAGTGGTGATGAGCCAATAGTTGAAACAGGGATAACTATTTGAAGTTCACTGGGATTTAGAGCGGCAGGCTGAGATCTAGAGAACTTGTCTTGAGAATTCTGTAGGCAAAGGCAGTGGACCGTAGACATCTGAATTGCGCGCGCGTTCTCGTGCATCCGGATCCTCGCTCGCATCTCGTCGGGGAAGACTTTGATGACCCTGTGAAGCACAGTTCGGCTTCGGGAGTTTTGGATGGACACAAGCCACTACACAAGCTTGACAAGTCTAAACAATCCGGAAAAAAATGCGCCTACTGGGATGATATCCTAATTGCGCAGACGCGTTAACGAGTCGAGGAAGTATGAAAAAAGATTCTTTTGACAAGTCTTTCAGCGTTCGCCGGAAAATTATCGGTGTCATGGAATCCGGTACAGAAGAACACGGAACGCTTTCAGAAATAGTGGGGCGCGTCAGTAAATTCCCGGAGTGGGTGTTAACGTGATCAAGTGTGGGTGAACTCTCATCGAGAAATCTAAAGTCCGTCTGAAGTCTAGCCAAACACTGGGCACTTGCCCGAATTTGGGTTTAGGAGATAGTCATGAGTCGCAAGATTAACTGGATGTTGCCTCTTCCCTTTTTCTTGATGCTAACTCTACTATTGCAAGGAGCGCAGGCGCAGAAAGATAGCAGCCCGCGCGAGCGACTCGAGCAGTACGTTGCCAAACTGCAGGGAAGTCCGATTGACGATGCCTTGCGGGAGAAAATTATCAAGACGGCGAGGGAGTTGAAGCCACCTCCGGCAATTCCAGAGGAGGCGCGCCGGCACTTTATGAAGGCTGCTGCCATCCAGAAAGCAGCTACAGATCAGATCGGCTACGAACTGGCAATCAGCGAGTATCGTAATGCGATCCCTATCGCGACATGGTGGGCAGAGACATATTTCAACCTCCGCGTCGCACTCGAAGCGACCGTCCGTCTTGATAACGCGATCGCGGAGTTGAAGCGCTACCCGCTTACTGAGCCAAATATTGAGGATCCTCGTGCGGCGCGCGACCGGATTTACGCGATCGAAGGTAAGAAGGAACTCGCGGTTAAAACTGCACTAGCCAAAGCGGACGTTGAGAGAAGGCGACAAGAGGAGGAGCGAGAAAGGAAAGCAAAGAAGAGGGCGGGGGTTGAAGCACTAGCGGGGCGATGGCGTGGGACAAATTGGTGGGAAAGAGGAAGTCGCCGTGGCGGACCTTTTTCAATTGAATTTGTGGCCATTATCAGAGACAAGGAGATATGGTTTTTGCCGACTAGAGCGAGGGTCGGATACTTGCGTGGAATCATTGATGGGGATCAGGTTGAAAACATTCGATGGGAAACGGGCTACTTCACGAGACCACCTCCTGCGTGGGTACGTGATATAGCCCCCCTCGGGTCTTGGTTCTCAGATTTGGGCCCTCCACGTAGGGTCGAAGTTGAGATCACCGGTTCACCGGACAGAATTCGCTACAAAATGCCGATGTACTCGGCGCGTGCATTAGATCTAGGCGACAATAGGTATTATTTCCTCAACGACGCGTGGGAATTTTTTGATTTACAGAAAGTGAATGAATAGGCTCGAGGAGAAGCTACGCCGCCTTCCTACTTTTATGTTTCCTCGTCTATGTTTCAATTTTTCAGTTGTCACGGTCCAGGTCGCGAGTCCCCGCGAGACAGACCTGCAACGAAACCCAATGGCCAAGCTCTGCGCGCGAAAATCATCAGATTGTTACGGGATAAAAGCCGCCCAAGGCTATTCCAGAGGAGCGGCATCGTGGAGGCTTAGCTGTCTTTGTTACAAAGTGATTACTGTGATGAAGCGAAAGGCTTTGCCTGAAAGCTTTTGGTTGCACGGATCAATGCGCTGCGGTTCTATCTCATTGGCATAGCCGCTAAGGTGGTCTCCCACGCCTGTTACACTTTTCTTAAGCTCACGCAGGGTTATCGTGGTCTGATTCCTTATCGGGAGCCGAACTGGCAGCTGTTAGTATTCTCCAGCGTCTGAGGGAGGGCGTTAATAATCCAACCGAATATAAACAAAACCCACAAACTGAGAGTTGAGGGAACGCTTTGCGTCAAACGCAGCAAACAGAGCGTGTGAAACGATACGGCGGAAATTTCCCGTCTCCTTTTTTCTTCTGGTTGCCTGAGTTAGTTCCCAACAATGAATATTATGTTCTTCGTGAGCCGCTGAATGACGGCTCCGTTCCCTATCTGGATTATGACCCGCTCTTGACAGTAGATTGAGGTCTCTGATATTTCACAACATGTAATATGATTTCGTACAGTGAAACCAATGGATGAGCTCGAGGCCAGGTCCAGTACTGTGACTGATCCGTTGGTAAAAGAATCGACAGGCTTAAAGTTAAGGGAATTCGTCCAGCGAGTAGAAAGCGTTGCAGAGCTAAAAGAAATCCGCGGAGCCAATTGGGATCTTGAGATAGGAGCAATTACGGAAGTCTCCGCATCCCTCGCCGACTCGAAGGCGCTTCTTTTTGATGAAATTATCGGTTATCCAAAAGGGTACCGAGTACTCACCAATGCTTTGGGCTCGCAAAAGAGAAGCGCGTTGGCCCTGGGCCTAGATCCTTCGCTGACCGGCGTCAAATTGGTTAGCGCCCTAAAAGAAAAACTCGAAAATCTCAAGCTAATTCCACCAAGGCGTGTCTCTGATAGTCCCCTCGTTGAAAATATTGACTCGGGGAATGCAATCAATATTTTGAAGTTTCCGGCCCCTAAGTGGCACCGCGAAGACGGAGGTCGATACATAGGGACCATGGACGCTGTAATCCTGAAGGATCCTGAAGGTGGGTGGGTAAACGTAGGAACTTATAGAATTGAAGTTCATGATGAGAATACCTTAGGTGTGTATATTTCTCCGGGCAAGCACGGGAAAATCATACTTGACAAGTATTGGTCCCGCGGTAAAAGGGCTCCCATAGCCCTGGCCTGTGGAATTGATCCCATACTATTTGCTGTCGGCAGCACGGGTAGTTTGGCTCAATGGGAAGTGTCCGAGTACGAAGTTGCGGGCGGTCTGGCCAATGCGGCAATGGATGTCATCGAAAACGAGTTAACGGTCTTGCCCGTTCCTGCCTCGGCGGAAATTGTATTTGTAGGAGAAGCTCCACCGCCTCACATTGAGTCCCGAAAAGAGGGGCCTTTTGCTGAGTGGACGGGCTACTACGCTTCCGGTGCCAGAGAGGAAATGGTTGTCAAAGTCAATCGCGTCCTTTATCGAAATGATCCCATTATCACAGGATTTCCTCATTTTAAGCCCTTTTATTCCACATTGATTTATCCTTCCCTGTTCATTGCCGCCTCGATTTGGAATGCGATGGAGAAAGTCGGAGTCCCAGAAATTCGAGGCGTCTGGCTTTTAGAGTCCGGTTATCACAATTTTATTGTCGTATCTATTCGACAAAAGTACGCAGGGCACAGTCGACAAGCGGCGCACGCCGTGCTCGGGAGCAGATCCGGCGGCTATAATGGAAGATTTATCGTTTTGGTCGATGATGATGTTGATCCCTCAAATACAAGCGACGTCTTGTGGGCCATTGGGACCCGTTGTGATCCAGCAACCTCAGTCGAAGTAGCGCATTCTTGTTGGAGCACACCCATCGACCCGAGGATTGGACCGGACGAGAGGCAAAGAAGAAATTTTACCAGTTCGAGAGGCATCATTGATGCCTGCAAGCCTTTTCACTGGATCAAGGAATTTCCGCCGACGAGCACTATCACGCAACAAGACTTTGAAGAGACGATGCGTAAGTGGGGTTCCATTCTTTCGACAAACAAATAAAATGCGAACTCTTAAAAGGGCCTTCCTCATTCTCGAAACTTTAGCTGGCGCGGCAAAAAAACTCTCTTTGATGGAAATTACCGAAAAAACCCGAATAGATAAGGCAACGTGCCTTCGCTTTTTGAGCTCACTGGAGGAAATCGGAGTCGTTCAGAGGGATGAAAAAACCCGTTTGTATGAACTCGGCCTAAAGGCCCTCTTTTTGGGCAATGGGTTTTTAAAAACTTTAAGGATCGAAGAAAAAGTAGGACGTTACCTGGAACGTTTAGTCTTGGAGACCGAGGAGACCGCCTTTTATTCCATTCGAAGACGGGACTCCAGAGTCACTCTTTATCTTCAGGAGAGTCCCCACGAAACAAGGACACTAGTGGATCTTGGAATTTCTATACCCTTGACAAGCGGCTGTGCTAGTAGAGCGATACTTGCGTTTTTACCAGAAGATGAAATTCATTCAATCCTTCGTAGGGAGGCTATAGCCCCGTCCACTGCCTGGTCGATCACGGACTCGAGCCAGGTCCTAAAGAAGATTACCGAGATTCGCACAAGGGGTTATGCCGTTGGTATCAGGGAAAGAGCTCCCACCACCAATGCCGTTGCCGCCCCAGTGTTTAACAACGAAGGTGTGGCCGCAAGTCTGGTTATCGTCGGTCCGGCAGAAAGACTGACGAAAAAAGTCTGCGAAAAGTTTGGCCCCGTAGTTAGAGACTTAGCACAAAAATTATCAGAAGAGATGGGATCCCAGCCTTTTGCAAGACCTCATACGGGTCAATTAGAAGAGGTGGCGATCCGATAGCTTCTGCTCCCAGCTAGCTGAGCTGAGAAGCTCTAAGAGACTAGAAGAATATGGCTGTCAGCGCAGATTTTATCATACGGGGGAATGTGGTTCAGAGCGATCGAGAGCCGTTCCAAGGCGAGGTGGTTGTAAAGGACGGTCGCATTGCTGCTGTGATGGAAGGCCAAAGTGAGACGAAAGCGAAGCGAATTTTGGAAGTTAACGGAAGTTGGGTATTACCTGGGGTGGTGGATGCTCACGTTCATTGTTTGAGCGATCCACATGAAGGGATTACGAACTGTACCAGAGCGGCGGCGGCAGGAGGAGTAACGACGATCATCGAGATGCCTTTCGATGCCGGCGGGCCGGTGAACAACCTGGATACTTTTTTGCGAAAAAAAGAGCGGGTTCAACAAGAGGCTCTGGTCGATGTAGCGCTGCTGGCCACCATACGGAAAAGGGGCGGGCTTGACCAGATCGCAGGTCTGGCCGAGGCCGGCGCCTGTGGTTTCAAGCTATCGCTTTTTGAGACCGACCCGGAGCGCTTTCCACAGATTCCCGACGATGAGCTCCTAGAGGCATTCCGTCTTGTGGCGGACACGGGTCTTATCGTCGGCGTCCATGCCGAGAATACAGACATCGTTAACGGGCTAGTCTCTCGCCTCCGATCACAGGGCCGGACGGACGCGCTGGCTCACTGCCAGAGTCGCCCGCCTGTCAGCGAGACGGAAGCGACGCTCAGGGCCCTCGAACTAGCCCATTGGACGGGTGTACCGCTGCACATTTATCACGTCAGCCTGCCGCGCTGCATTGAGCTGGCTGCGTGGTTTCGCAATCAAGGTCTGAACGTAACGACGGAGACGTGCCCGCACTACCTGCTGCTCAACGAGAAAGACATGGAACGATTAGGTGCCAAGGTAAAGATCAACCCTCCCTTGCGCCGGAAAGAAGACAGCGAAGGGTTGTGGAAACTTCTCAGGGAAGGGGCGATCGATTTTGTGACTTCAGACCACGCCCCTTGGCAGTTGGAACGCAAAAACAAGCCAGATATCTTTGACAACGCTTCAGGCACTCCCGGCGTTCAGACTCTGCTGCCTATACTATACAACGAAGGCGTTGTGAAAGGGCGTCTTACAATTCAGCGGCTCGTCGAGGTGCTGTGTGAAGCGCCTGCTGACCGCTTTGGACTATCGCCGCGCAAAGGCCGTTTGGCGGGCGGCGCTGATGCCGACATCGTTGTGCTGGACCCGTCGAGGCGCTGCACCATTGACGCAACCAAGTTATTGTCTTCGGCGGGTTGGAGTCCCTATCATGGGATGGCTCTGCAGGGAGAGATAACCCACGTCTTTTTGCGGGGTCGTCCGCTCGTCGATGATGGAGTTTCGGTCGGAAAGCCGGGGGACGGCCGGTTCGTGTCACCGCTTCCCTCGCGGGAACGGCGGTGACCCGCTCGGAACGCGTGAGAAGTTAGCAACAAAGGAGCGACAAGGAGGGAAGCATGGCAAAGGCGGCGCAGGAAACAAGGAGAGTGGCTGACAAGCAGTCGATTCGCGCGGAGGTTGAATTGTTGCGCGAGGCCAATGAATTGGTGGATCTCAACGCTCCGGTCGATCGCGAATTTGAACTCTCTGCGATTTTGGAGCGACAAGGACAAGGTCCCGCCATACAGTTCAACGATGTCACGGGCTACCACGGTCCCGTGGTTGGCAATCTCTTGAGCTCGCGCCACAAGATGGCGCTGCTTCTCGGCATCACTGACTCGGAGCTTTTACCAACGCTTATTCGAGCGATTGATCATCCCACCGCGCCGGTGGAAGTCAATCACGCCGCCTGTCAAGAAGAAGTCCATTCCAGGGATCTGGATCTCCTCAAGATCCTTCCTCTGGGCAGGCAGTGCGCCCGGGAACAAAATCCCTATATCACCGCCGGGGTATTGATCACCAAAGAGCCGACCAGTGATTGGCAAAACGTTTCCATTAACCGCGCCTTGGTGGTCGGTCGGGATCAATTGATGATTGGCATGGCGCCTAGCCACCATCTGTTTCGCATTGCGTCGCAGCAGTGGGCTCAAGGGTGTCCTCTGGAGTTTGCCATTGCGATCGGTAACCCGGCGGCTGTCATGTTGGCGTCGAATGCGTACGTGGGCTACGGCGAAGACGAGCTGGCCATCGCGGGCGGGCTGTTAGGCGAGCCATTGAAGATTGCGCGCGGGAAAACGGTCCAGATCCATGTGCCGGCACTGGCAGAGGTGGTTGTCGAAGCTGCGTTTTACCCTAACGATCTTCACGATGAAGGCCTGGTTTCCGAGTTTCACGGCCTCTATGAGGATTACGGGCCGAGTCCCCTCGCCCGTGTGCGGTCCGTTACCCATCGACGGAATTTCGTTTTTCACACCATCGCGGCGAGCCGGGTGCCGGAGCACATGCTCATCGGCGCGGTTATGATCGAAGCGACTTTGTTCCGCGCTATTCGCGCGGCTGTTCCGAGCGTCCGCAATATCCACGTCACCTTGGGAGGGGGAGGTCGCATGCACTGCATCGTGGCGTTGCATAATCCGCCACCTGGAGAGGGCCAGCGTGCGGTCTTCGCGGCTTTTGCGCACGCCAACATCATCAAGCATGTCGTTGTGGTCGATGATGACATCGATATTTTTAATCCCGCGGATGTGGACTGGGCCATGGCGACCCGTTTACGCGCCGACCGCGATATCGTGGTCGTTCCCCGCGTCAGGGCCGATCGCGTCGACCCGGTGAAGGAAAATCGGACGGTGGCCAAGTGGGCCTTGATTGCCCTGAAGGAGCCGGGGAAGTCTGCGGAACACTACGAGCGGGCTCGTGCTCCACGAGAGGTCTTAGAAAAAGTCATGCAACGATGGCCGGAGTATTTCAGCAAGTAATTGAGGCGTGATAATGAGGAGCCGCCCTTTTCCCGATGCCGGTCGCGTTGCCGACGACGTTGAAACTCTCGCTCGGTTCCGGGATCCTTCTCGACCCGGCTTTACCCGGCGTCCTTTCACCCCCTGGTATGAGAGTGCCCGTCAGTGGACCGCAGAGCGGATGAAATCGGCCGGATTGGAAGTCCGTGTCGATGCGGTCGGCAATGTGAGTGGCAAGAGGCAGGGGAAAGAAAACCTTCCCAGCATCATGCTCGGTTCGCACATCGATAGCGTGGACGGCGGCGGGCGCTTTGATGGGATGGTGGGCGTTCTCGGTTCCATCGAGCTCGCCCGTTGTTTGGAGGAATCTAAAACTATCCTCGCCCACCCGCTGGAAATCGTCAGTTTCTTTGCTGAAGAGCCTACGGATTTTGGCGTTTCTGCCGTCGGCAGCCGCGCCATGGCCGGCGTGCTGGACGATCATTTGCTTCAACAAAAGAATCCCAGCGGGCAAACCCTCGGCGCTGCGCTTACGGCCAGCGGCTATGACACAAACAATATACGACAGGCCCGCCGTAGCCCCGATGACATCTCGGTTTATCTTGAACTGCATATCGAGCAGGCTCCCCATCTCGAACGGATGGGGAAGGCGGTAGGCACGGTCAGCGCACTGACGGGTTTTCGCCGCCATCGTTTTACCTGGTCTGGACGGGCGGACCACGCCGGCACCATGCCGATGGGACTGCGCAAAGATGCGCTGGCGGGCGCCTGCGAGTCCGTTCTGGATATTGAATCGCGCTGTCGAAGGGAAGCCGATACCCCTCTGGTCGGCACAGTTGCGAGGATCTCAGTCTGGCCAAACGCGACCAACGTTGTGCCTGATCGGGTCGAATTCATTTCAGATATCCGCAGCCCCTCTGCCGGCAAGCTCGAGCTCGTTTGCAAAGAGAGCGCAGAGCGCGCAAGGGCGATAGCCTTGACGCGAGGCCTGAACCTGGAAATTACGCAGATCACCGCCGAACTGCCCATCGAAGTCCCGCCGCTTATCCGTGAGCAAGCTACCGCTGCTCTGAGGGACTTGGGCCTTGAGCCCGTCGAGCTCGTCAGCATGGCGGGCCATGACGCCAACCAGCTCGCGCGCATCGTGCCGGCGGGGATGATCTTCATACGTTGTAAAGAAGGACGCAGTCATTGCCCGGAGGAAGAAAGCAGCATCGAGGATATCTGTCTGGGAGTCGCCGCGCTGCTGGGGTTGGTAAGACGCCTGGATAAAAACTGAGGGTGCTTAAGTCAAAAGATTTCTTCAAGGAGGGTTGACGTGAATAGGAAAACTTCTTCGCTGCTCTCTGCGCTAGTCGCAGTGATCCTCGCGCTCGGCTCGAGTTATGCCTTGGCACAGGAGCCCTTCTATAAAGGGAAGGCGATTCGCCTGGTCGTCGGTTTTGCAGCTGGCGGGGGCTTCGATACCAATGCCCGTATCGTCGGTCGTCACATTGCTAAGCACGTTCCCGGCAATCCTTCTATCATCGTCGAAAATATGACCGGGGCGGGCAGCCAGATTGCAGCTAATCACGTCTATAAAGCTGCCAAACCTGATGGACTGACGATCGGCACCTTTGCCGGCGGGCTCATTATGAACCAGGTTTTCAATAAACCAGGAATCGAGTTCGATGCCAGGAAGTACATTTATCTTGGCGTGCCGGCACAAAATCCGCCGGTATGCGTTTTCAGCAAGGCCAGTGGTATCACCAGCATCGACAAGTGGATGGCGGCTAAAGAGCCTGTCAAATTGGGTGGCCTTTCACCCGGCAATACGACCGATGATGTCCCTAAAATTCTCAAAGCCACTATCAATCTACCCATTCAGGTGGTCTCAGGATACAAAGGCACTTCTGATATTCGATTAGCGGTCGAATCCGGAGAAATAGCCGGGGCCTGTTGGGACTGGAACTCGGTCGGTTCCACTTGGCGCAAGGCGTTAGACGCAGGCGAGGTCGTGGTGGTTCTGCAGCCGACACCTGCGCCGCTCCCGGATCTCCCCAAGGTTCCCTTGGCCATCAGCTTCGCCAAGACCGAAGAAGCGCGCAGGCTCATCCAAGTTGGCATCCATGAGCAATACCAAGTTCTCCGGCTCTACGTGCTGCCCCCCGGTACGCCTAAGGAAAGAGTGGAAATCTTGCGCAATGCCTTTCAAGAAACGATGAAAGACCCGGAGTTCAAGGCGGAGATGGAGAAGAGCCGGCTGGACGTCGATCCCATAGCGGGGAGCGAGGTCGAAAAGATCATAAACGGCTTTTTCAAACTCCCCCCCGACCTAGTGACCAAGCTGATGGATATTCTCAAGTAACTCGGCAGATCGTAGAGCGAGTTCTCTATGAAACACGAAACGGCTCCGTCCTCTACGGCTACGGCGCTAACAAATTTGGAACGGGATGCGACCAAGGAAAACATCGTGCCGTTTTGGACGGTCGTCGATCGCGCCCATCCCAATGAGCCGCAGCCTGCCGTCAAGCCGTTTGTATGGAAGTGGGAAACTCTCAACGATCTCCTGCAACGGGCAGGCGAGTTGGTGGATACCGCCGAAGGGAGGGCCGAGAGGAGAGCGTTGAGCCTGCTCAACCCGGGGCTCGGCGGCCGTTATGGGACGACGCACACGCTTATCGCCGGAGTGCAAATGATCCTGCCGGGAGAAATCGCCTACGCCCATCGCCACACGCCGGACGCGCTTCGCTTCATTATCGAAGGGCATGGCGCGTACACGACCGTCGAAGGGGAAAAGGTCTATGTCGAGCCGGGAGATCTGGTCCTGACGCCGAGTTGGTTGACTCACGACCACGGCAATGAATCGAACGAGTCGGTGATCTGGATGGACGCTTTGGACGTCCCGTTGGTCAATCTCCTGGATGTTTCCTTTTTCGAGCAGTTCAAAGGGTGGAAACAAGAGCCGAAGAAGCCGACCGAAAATTCGCTGAAAATGTACGGCAGCGGTCTGCTGAGTCCAAGCTGGCAGAAGCCGCCGGCGCGGGAAAGCTCGCCTCTGCTGGTCTACCGGTGGGGACCGACACTCAATGCGTTGAGGCAGCTCGCCGATGCAGAGACAAGCCCGTTCGACGACGTGGCGCTCGAATACCGCAATCCTTTCACGGGTGGACCCGTCATGGCTTCCATTTCCTGCTGCATTCAACTCTTACGGCCGGGCGTCCGCACCAGCGCCCATCGTCACACTTCGAGTGTTGTCTATTTTGTGGTGCGGGGACGAGGGCACAGCCTGATCAATGGGGAGCGATTCGATTGGAAGGAGCGAGACTTTTTGGTTTTGCCGAATTGGGCATGGCATGAGCACGCCAATGAGTCCGCGAGTGAAGAGGCCATCCTTTTTTCCGTCAGTGACGGGCCGGTTTTCGATGCCCTCGGTCTGCACCGGGAAGAGAGGCGAGGTCAGTCGTTGCAGATTTCGTGAAAAGTCCATACGCAATTTGTCAAACAGTCAGAGCTTTAAGGAGGAAAATTCTATGGGGCGTATGATTGAGAATCCACAAAAATTCGCAGATGAGTTGGAACACAAGATCGAAGACCTGATTCAGAAAAAAGTGTTGGAAGGAGATTTTATCAAGGAGCTGACTGCCGGCACCTTGCCGTTGAAAGTTTTGCAAGGGTGGGCGAAAAATTGGTATGCCTTCGCCCTCGAGATCAACTCTTCGATTTCTTGCCTGTACCATCGCTTCGGCAGCCTCTGTAAGCGCCACGCCGATGTTGAAGATATTTTTACCCAGCGCATCGGGGAAGAATTGTCTTATCCGGGCCCGGGCGGTCACATCCGGACGATGGAGGCTTTGGGAAAGGCCCTGGGTGTTACACGGACGGACATGACCGAAAACCAGTTGATTCCGGACGCTCGAGGCGCCATCGACATGTATGTTCGGACGATTTTCGAAGGAACGATTCACGAGATCTGCGCTGTGATGCTCAACGAGAAAGCGCAGGGCTCGACCGTCTTTTCCAAGATGTGCCAGTGTCTTAAGAAACCGCCGTATAACCTCACGGAAAAGGATCTCTACTATTTGTCTTTGCACGGCGAGGTCGATATCGACCACGGCGAAATCAACAAGCAGCTGTTAGTCAAGATCTTGAATTATGAGCCGCTGCAAGAACGCGCCGGGTTCGGCATGGAATACTGCGCCCTCATGTGGGCGGAAATGTTCTGCCGGGTCTACGAGGGCGTCTATCAGCACTATCGAAACTAGGTCCACTTTTTATCCGGAAAAGCTGGTTAAATACGGGCACAGGGCAAACGTTATATCAGGCGTTGACGATAAGCTCGGGTGTCGGTTTGTCGGGATATTACAGTGCTAGCGGTTTTAGGCAACGAAATCTAAGAGAGCGAATGTGACGCCCAGGCTATATAACTCGAGTTGGGATTCAGACCGTAAGGCAGAGTGAAGGGCTGGGATTGGAATTGAAATTTACATGTGAGGTTGCTGATGGACGATAAAACTGTGCACGGCGAAGACATGAAAAAAAGTAACTTCTATAAGGAGTGGGCGCACTCTCAGGGGGTCCCGGTTATCGAGGGCTACCGTGTCGAGGATGTGAATACGCTCGTGCTCGAGCCTTGGCAGGACAAAGGCGGAAGAGGGGCCCTGATCAACCTGACCGGGAGTGGCGAGGGTAACGATGCGTACGTTTGTGAAATTCCGCCCGGAAAGAATTTAAAACCTGAGCGGCATATTTATGAGGAGATGATCTTCATCTTGAAAGGCCATGGGGCTACCACGGTGTGGGTAGATGGTTCGGCCAAGCAAACCTTCGAATGGCAGGAGGGTAGCCTGTTTTCGCCACCGCTGAATGCGTGGCACCAGTTGCACAACGGACGGGGCGATGCGCCCGCCCGTTTCCTCGCAGTCACCTCCGCACCGCTGGTCATGAATCTCTATCACAACCTGGAATTTGTCTTTGACAATCCTTTTGTTTTTAAGGACCGCTACCAGCCGTCGCCTGACTATTTTAGTGCCAAAGGCAAGCTGTATCCGGGCCGGATTTGGGAAAGCAATTTCATACCCGATGTAGTCAGTTTCAAATTGCAGGAGTGGAAGGAGAGAGGCGGTGGAGGAACCAGCATGTACTTCGAGCTTTCGGACAATACGATGTGCGCCCACACCTCGGAGTTCGGGGTCGGGGCCTACAAAAAGGGCCATCGGCATGGGCCTGGAGCTCACATCCTGATCCTTACCGGCAAAGGCTATACGCTGATGTGGCCGGATGGCGGCGAGAAGCTGCGGTTCGACTGGAAGCCCGGTAGCATCGTGGTCCCGCCGGAGATGTGGTGGCACCAGCATTTCAATGTGGGAAAGACTTCTGCTCGCTATCTTGCGATGCGGTGGGGAAGCCAAAAGCACTATCTTCCGCTGGCTCAAAACGAAGAGATGCTGAAAGACCACCGCGAGGGTGGACACCAGATCGAGTACGAGGATGAGGATCCTCAGATAAGACAACGGTTTGAAGAGGCGCTCGCCAGAGAGGGCGTTGACAGCCGCATGGATCAATATTTTGGTCGGCGTCAGGTCAAGCAATCATCGATACGATAGTAGAAGGAGTGAGAACAATGGGTTAGGGACGCGTTCCTCTTCAGAGCACGCTGCCAATCGCAAGAATTGTAACTTTGCGGACGTTCGAGCTAGCCGCCGATCTCGATATCCCAACACGCTTGCTCTCGAGATCGGATGTTTGCCGAGGCTGAAGCAAGCGGAAAGATAAACCATTTCGATGCTCTTCTTAAGTAACGCGGATGTTGAAAACATCCTGGATATGAAAAGCTGCCTCGAGGCGTTGGAGGTGGGCTATCAGGATCTTGCCATAAACAACGCAGTTCACCGTCCTAGAATCGATGTATGGGCTCCTAGCGAGAGGCCCGACAGTTATTACCGATGGGGAAGCATGGAGGGAGTTTGCAGAAGTTACGGGGTCTTCGCAATCCGGATGAAATCCGACATCGTCTCCTGGCCCAACGGACAGAACGAGCTAAAGTACTGCATTCAGCCAGGGACTTTTTGCGGTCTTATCATGCTTTTCAGCATAAACAATGGCGAGCCCTTGGCGATTATTAATGATGGCGTTCTTCAACACATGAGGGTGGGAGCATGCGCCGGGTTGGGTGCAAAGCATCTGGCCCGTGAAGACTCGTGCGTTGTGGGTATCATAGGTTCCGGCGGGATGGCCCGAACCTATCTCGAGGCCTTTTCAAAAGTCCGGCCAGTGAGACAGGTCAAGGTTTTCAGCCGATCCCCTGAGCGACGTGAAGTCTATGCATCTGAGATGAGCCGTCTTCTTGGAATTCCTGTCGAGCCAGTAGGCAGCCTGGAACTGGTCGTGCGCAAATGCGATATCGTGGCCACTTGTACGGATTCCCTTGTTCCTGTTCTTTCCAATCCGGACTTGCTGGAACCTGGGATGCATTTGACGAGCCTTGATATCCGCGAGTTCGGAACTGAAGCCATCTACAGACGATGCGATGTGATCGTACGTCTCGGGGACTATTCGCTTCCCGTTCAACACAAAGACGCCGGTTTTCGTCCGTTTCACTTCGCTGGCTATGCGGCCGGACAACCTGAGGAACTGGCCCGCATACCCAGATCACAAGTTCGCGTCAATGTTGAACAATATCCCACGTTCCATGATGTGATAACCGGTAAAGTTCCTGGACGCACAGCGCCAAGCCAGATCACTTGCTTTGTAAACAGCGGAACTCAAGGACTTCAATTCGCCTCGGTCGGGGGGATCGTATATCGCCTCGCAAAAGAGCACGGAATTGGTAGAGAGATACCTACCGAGTGGTTTTTACAGGATGTTCGCGACTGATGACCTTCGTCTATGAAAATGAAGGGGGTTTCTCAACTCGTGCCTAGCAAGAAGAAAATATCGGTAAAAGTTAATGGGAAAGTTTACCAGAGAAATGCCGAAGTCCGTCAGAACCTTGCGGACTTTCTCAGGGAAGAACTCGACCTGACAGGAACTCATATCGGATGTGAGCATGGGGCCTGCGGTGCCTGCACAATACTATTTGACGGTCAATCGGTTCGTTCCTGCCTGATGTTTGCCGTTCAGGCTAACGGAGCTGAAATTACAACGGTTGAGGGACTTAGCCAGGGTAATCAGCTTCACCCATTGCAGGAAAGTTTTTGGGAATGCCACGCCCTTCAGTGTGGCTATTGTACACCCGGGTTTCTTTTGACCTTGGTGCCCTTTCTCCGGAACCGCCCTGACCCAAGCGAAGAAGAGATCCGTAAGGCAATCTCAGGTAACCTCTGCCGATGCACGGGTTACCAGAACATCGTGATTGCGGTGCTGAAATTCATACAGAAATACAAAGGAAAGTGGGAAACAGATACTTCGGAGCAGCCGTAAAGAGGAAGAAAATCTCCAGTACGACCAGGAGGGGCAATTGCTCACGACGTCCTATCTTACTTATTTGTTGCCTACGGCTTGTGAGGTCCCATCTGTCCATATCGAACATCTGGAGATTCCTTCGAGCCTCAATCCTATTGGCGTCAGAGGCGCAGGTGAACTAGGCACCATCGGGGCTCCAGCTGCCGTTGCGAACGCGATTGAAGATGTCCTTTTAAGCTTTGGCGTCCGGATCAGGGAGTTCCCCCTGACTCAGGATCTGGAAGCTCGTTTCGGATGCAACTTCGTAACTCTTAGGCACCGATGCATGAGGAGATAACTCATGAACAAGATTTCCGCTAGCAGTGTGATTTTCGACGTCTTGCGTGCAGAAGGGGTCCGATGCATCTTCGGCAATCCCGGCAGCACGGAAACTCCTTTTCTGGATGCCCTCATTAGGTACCCCGACCTAGAGTATGTTCTGGGACTCCATGAAAGCGCCGTCGTTGCGATGGCTGACGGTTATGCGCGAGCCACCGGCCAACCCTCCGTGGTCAGCATTCATGCGGCGCCCGGCACCGCGAACGCATTGGGATCGCTGTATAACGCCATGCGGGACCGCACTCCAATGGTCGTCATGGCGGGGCAACAGTCTAAGCGGCTGCTGGCTCAGGATCCGCCGCTCGCAGGTGACACGGTGGAAATGTCGCGCCGAGTGGTGAAATGGAGCTGGGAGATCTCTAACGCATTGGAACTGCCCACCGTGTTGCGCCGCGCTTTCAGCATTGCCCGTCGGCCTCCGCGTGGACCCGTATTCCTCTCGCTACCGAAGGACGTACTCGAAGAGGAGATCGCCTTCTCGCGGCAAAGCTACCGGCCGACTGGCGACCGCTCGATCGCGCCGGCGCCGGACGAGGTGAGAAAATCCGTCGAGTTGCTGGTCCAGGCCAAACATCCCGTCATCATTGCCGGGCCTGGCCTTTCTAACAGGGACGCCTGGAAGCCGTTGGCCGAAATCGCGGAGCGCCTGGGAGCCCCGATCTACGCGAGCCCCGTTGGATTTCCCGCAAATCATCCTCAGGTCTGCGGCCTCATCGGCTGGGATCCGCCGAGCCTGAAAAAAAGCGTCGCGGGCGCGGATCTCGTCTTCATTGCCGGATACCGGATGTTCGTCAACGATCCTTCGCAGCCGCCGGTCGGGCCCAGCGTCCCCGTAGTGCATTATGACGACGATCCCGCAGAGATCGACAAGAACCTGACCGCGGCCGCGGGTGTGATCGGGGAGCTGGCGCTGTCCCTTTCTTGTTTGAGCGAGAGCTTGAAAGAGCAATCCAAAGGGTATGAAAACGATTTTGTGACGCGAAAGCAAAAAACCCTGGACGCCGCTGCCGCAGTGCGCAGCCAGGCTGAATCCGCCCTGCGAGCCCGCTGGGAAAAAATTCCGATTGCTCCGGCTCGCGTCGTCGCAGCTTTAGCCGAAGCTCTTCCGAAAAACACCATCATCGTCGACGAAGCGGTTCGCGCGTCCGGCTATGTCAAACAACACTACCCGCCGGCCGGCCCCGGTCGCTACTATTATTATGATGGCGGAGCCCTGGGTTGGGGTATCGGCATGGCAGTGGGGATGCAAATGGCTTTGCCAAATGAAAGAGTGGTGGCGGTTGTCGGCGATGGCGCGGCCTCGTTCGGCATCCACGCCTTGTGGACGGCTGCGCGTCGCGAGCTTCCGGTCATTGTGGTTGTCCTGGATAACCGGTCCTACGCAGCGGTGGTTGCCGCCTTGGTGGATTACAAAGGCGAAGCGTTTAAAAAAGGTTTCTATCCCGGGTGCGATATGGAGGGCATCGATTTTCTGGCCCTCGCGTCGGGTTTCGGAGTGCAAGGCCGAAGCGTGCTCAGGCCAGCTGATTTAGGACCCACGTTACGGTGGGCGTTAGACGCTAAAGGCCCCGCAATGGTACATGTGAGGACCGACCCTTCAGATCTCGGCCCGGGGCATCCGGGAAGACCAAACTAAAGGATGAATCGGAATTCATCTGGAATATTTCCTAGAGGACGGACGAGGATGAAAAAGCTCTTTTTCAGATCCTTACTCGTTGTATTTGTAGTGGCGATTTGGAGCGCGGAGGTCTTTCCCCAGTCATCTGGTAAGAATTTAAAAATCGCTTACAGCGCCCTCAGCGGGTCGAGCTTTCCGATATGGATCGCAAAGGACGCGCGACTTTTTGAAAAATACGGTCTCAGCGCCGACCTCATTTACATTCCATCGAGCTCGCTAGCTCTCCAGGCCATGCTGGGAGGAAACATTCACATTATCCCGACGGCCTCTGCGCCGACGATCATGCAAGCCAAGTTGCAGGGGGCGGATACTGTTTTGATCGGCGCAACGAATAACACGGTGACTTTCTTTTTCATGGTGATGCCGGATGTTACCAAGCCACAGGATCTCAAGGGGAGAAAGGTCGGCGTGTCGCGTTTCGGATCATCGTCGGACACGGCGGTTCGTTATGCGCTCAGAAAATGGGGCCTCGAAGCGGGACGGGATGTTACAATCCTGCAGATGGGAGGAATACCTGAGATCCTGGCCGGAATGAAATCGGGATCGGTCTCAGGCGGCCCACTGTCGTCGCCAACGGATTTGAGAGCTCGCAAGGAAGGCTTCAAGGAGCTAGTCGATCTCGGCCAGATCGGCCTTGACTACCCGCAGACGTCGATCGCCGTTTCCCAGAGCTACATCCAACGTCAGCGAGACGAAGTCAGAAATTTTATGAAGATAACCATTGAAGCGGTGCATTTGAATTACACCAACAAAGAACTGGCGATGAAAGTTTTCGGCAAATACACGAAGACGAGCGACAGGGGAATCCTGGAAGCGGCCTACCACACCTACTTAGACAAGACCGATAAAGTCCCTTACATCAAGCCGAGCGCGGTGAAACTTGCCATCGATCTTCTGGCGGAAAACGATCCAAAGTTCAGAAATGCAAAGCCTGAAGATTTCATCGACAATAGCATCGTCCAAGAACTCGAGGACAGCGGCTTTGTCAAGGAACTCTACGGGCGAAAAAATTAGGAGGTATTTACAGTGAAGACCATCAAGCAGGATACGATTCCTTCCAACACGGGGAGGACCTACATTGTGAAGCAGGGCCAGCACATCCGGGTGAGCGGCAAAACGATTGTCGATTTCGTGCCGTTTGCCTATCCGAATGTCCGCGAGCGCTTCGATCAGTCCCGTACGAAGGCGTTCCACAGGCGAATCTTCATCAGCACTGGAGATTATCTGGTTTCAAAGTTCAACAATCCCATGCTGAAAATCGTGGAGGACACGTATAAAGAGGGCACCCACGATCTGCAACGCGGAACGTGTAACGCCAGACGCTGGAGAATGCTGGAGGCTCAGGGACCCGAAGCGCTCAAGCCTTACGCGCACCGTAACCTTACGAAACTGCCGGACCATGGTTGCTGGGAGAATCTAACGGAAGCCTTGAAGCCGTTTAACGTAGCGGCTGAAGACATCCCCAGCCCTTTCAACATCTTTATGACTCTGGAAATCGATGGAAAAACCGGGGAGATGAAGGACACGACCATTCGTCCGAAAGAGAACGCACACGTGGATATGGTTGCGGAGATGGACTGCTTGCTCGCGATCAGCGCGTGCCCGGATATGCAGGCGGGAGGAAAAGATATCGACATTTTAGTTTACGAGGCGGATTGAGCGGAGAACTCCCGCCCATAGCTTCGACGGGAAGGCGATAGAGAAATTATGAGAATCATCAAACAGGAGACGATTCCGAACAACACCGGGCGAGCTTATGTGGTCAAAAAGGGCGAGCGCATTCGCGTCAGCGGAACGACCATCGTCGACTTTGTGGCTTTTAACCATTCCAACCTGCGAGATCGGTTCGATCAGGACCGGACCAAGGCGAGCCAGGATAAGCTTTTTCTCAGCAAAGGGGATTTTCTCGCCTCCAAGGCGAACCGTCCGATGCTCAGAATCGTGGAAGACACGTACATGGAGGGCACGCACGACCTGGAAAAAGGCATGTGCAGCACAAGCAGCTACCAGATCAAAGCCAAGCTCGGAAAATTGGACCAACACCAGGAGGGCCCGATCGGTGAAGTGCCGGACCACGGCTGCTGGGAAAATCTCACCGAGGCTTTGAAGCCTTGGGGCATCGCGCCCGAGGATATTCCAAATCCCTTCAATATCTTCATGACCATGGAGATCGACGGAAAGACGGGAAAGCTCGCCCACACGGCAATTCGTCCCTCGAAGCCGGCCCATGTCGAATTGGAAGCAGAGATCGATTGCCTCATTGGGATCAGCGCATGTCCTGACACGACGGTGGGCGGAAAGCCTGTTGACATTATAGTCTACGAAAATTGACTCTCGGTAAACAACTAGGAGCGCTCCAATTGACGCTATTGATCAACAATGAGGTGGCGGCCGGGATTCTGAGCATGCACGAATGCATGGAAGCTTTGGCGGTGGTTCTCAAGGAGATAGGCAATGGAGAGGCGGCCGACAGGAACAAATCCAATATTCATATTCCAACCGGTGATCCGCGTCTGTGGTATCGGTACTGTTCGATGGAAGGCGGTAGTCGATCGCTACAGATGGTAGCGATTCGTATCAAGTCAGATATGGTGAGCTGGCCTGAAGTTCATGGGCGCCTCAGAGAAATAAAGTATACGTGTGAACCGGGTTTATACGGTGGGATCATTCTTCTGTTCAGCGCGACCAATGGCGAGCTATTAGCGATTTTAAATGATGGCTTCATCCAACATTTGCGGGTTGCCGGCACCTACGGCCTGGGAGTGCAATACACGGCACGGCAAGACGCACGAGTACTCGGAATGCTCGGATCCGGGACCATGGCGCGGCTCAACGCCGAGGCCTATTGTTTGGTCAGGTCCATAAAACAAATAAATGTTTATAGTCCGCGCCCGGAGAACCGGAAGCGATTCGCGCAGGAAATGGGCGAGAAGCTGGAAATAGATGTGATCCCGATGGATTCCGCGGAAGCGGCCGCTACGGGAACTGATATTCTCGCGGCCATGACAGACTCGATTGATCCGGTCATCCATCCGGAGCTGTTGGCGGAGGGGATGTGTGTATGCACCGTCACTAATGCGGAGATGAGCCGAGCTGCATATCGACATGTGGATCGCATGGTATTGGCCCGGACCTCGGCTGCAGATCATCATTTTACAACCGGAGAAGATCAGCGCCCTAGGCACTTAGGAGGTAGCAACCAGAAGGTTTTGGAATTGGAGTCGGTTGTCCCGCCAGACCACGTGCATCAGCTAAGCGATGTCATGTCAGGTCATGCACCTGGTCGGGGAAGCGATCGGGAAATCGTTTTCTTCCAATCGGAAGGGATGGGGTCACAATTTGCGGCGGTCGCGGGCAAAATCTATGCGAAAGCCAAGAAACAGGGCCTAGGGCGCGAGCTGCCCGGGGAGTGGTTCCTGCAGAATATCCGGACCTAGGGCTTTACGATGCTAAAGACAACTCAAGAAAAGAAGCAGACTCGGCATAAGGAGCAAGCCGATGAACGTTATTGCACGGCAAATGATCGAACCCAATACGGGCTGGGGGGGTATCGTCAAGAAGGGCCAGCGGATTCGAGTGAGCGGCCTGAACATCGTCGATTTCGTGGTTTTTAATCATGACAATCTACGAGAGCGTCTCGACGCCTCAAGAACCCGAGGCAATCAGGGCAAACTTTTTATCACTAAGGGTGATTATCTGATCTCCAAATTCAACCGTCCGATGATGAAGATCGTGGAAGACACTTACACGGAAGGAACGCACGATTTAGAAAAGGGAATGTGCAGCGGCGACAGTTACCAGCGAAAATCCAAGCTCGGGCGGATGGGCGAGTATCCTCGACCGATCCGCGAGGTTCCCGATCACGGTTGCTGGGAAAACCTGTCGCAGGTTTTGCAGTCTTTTGACATTTTACCCGAGGACATTCCCAGTCCCTTCAATATCTTCATGACGATGGAGATCGACGGCAAGACTGGAAGACTGGGCAACACGACGATCCGTCCGTCAAAAACGGCCCATGTCGATCTCGAGGCCGAGATGAACTGCCTTGTCGGGATCAGCGTCTGCCCGGACCTCATGGTAGAGGCCAAACCGGTGGGCGTCGTCATCTACGATAGCTAAAAAATTATTGTGGAGACCCATTACCCCTTGATCGTGACGACATCCGAGATTCTTCGCTGTCGCTCAAATTGACTTAGTGTGCTGCTGTTATCCTGAACACAGTGAAGGATCCAGGAAAGTGATTCACTACCAATTATTAATTCACTGAGGAGGAAAAAATGGCTGACATTGACGAATTGAAGAGGCGGTTGGTAAAAGCCAGCCGGGTGTTGGAGAACGAGGGGCTGGTGGATCACTTCGGTCATGCGAGTGTTCGTATTCCGGGAAAAGACGCTTTTTTGATCAAGGCGGGTTGGATATCGAACGCCACGCTCAAGGAAGAGGATATCCTGGTGGTGGATTTTTCGGGGAAGAAACTCGAGGGACAGAAGAACGCTCCGCGGGAAGCGATCATGCATGGAATTATCTACCGCGAGCGGGCGGACGTAAACGGGGTGGTTCACTCCCATCCTCCGATGGCGGTCGCGCTTGCGGCGATCGGAGAAGAGGGATTGCCGCTTTATAACCAGACAGCGGTCTTTTACGACAAAGTCCCGATCTTCCAGACTCCGGATTTGATCGGAACGGAGGAGCTCGCTCTAGCTTTAGCCAAGAAGTTAGATCAGAAGGTCGCAGTCATGATCTGGGGACACGGCGCCACGACCGTGGGAAACAGCGTCGAAGACGCTACGGTCAACTCCATTTACCTGGAGAGGAACTCACAGATGCAGCTTATGGCGCATGCAGCCGGAAAACCGAAGCCTCTGAACAGAGAGTACGCCAAAGGATACGTGGACAACGTGCATGGCCCGCTTTTCAAGTACATCTGGGATTACTACGAAGAGCGGTTGGAGAGAGGCAAGCGGTAACGCCAGCCTAACTCTCAGCTAGGAAAAAAAATGGCATATCGAGATTTGCGTCATTACCTGGAGGTCCTGGAGCAAAAGGGAAAGCTGCGTCGGGTGAAAAAAGAAGTCGATAAGGATTGGGAGCTTGCCTGCATTGCCCGCTGGGTATTTCAGTCGCTCCCCGAGAATGAGCGCTACGGACTCCGGTTTGAAAAAGTCAAAGGATTCGATGTGCCGGTGGTTCTGGGTGTCCTCGGCGCTTCGCGCGAAGTCTATGCGCTGGCCCTGGAGACTACCCCGGAGAAGATTTATGAGAAATGGTGTCACGCTTTAAGCCAACCCATTACTCCCTGTCCGGCAAAAGAGGCCCCCGTCAAAGAGGTCATAAAGAAAGGGAAGGAGGTCAATCTTCTCGAGATCCCGGTTCCGGTTTTCACGCCCGGCCGCGATGACGGGCCTTACGTTTCTTCTTCCGCCGTGATCACGAAGGATCCCGACACGGGCATCCAGAACGTGGGCAACTACCGCCAGCGGATCATCGCGCGCGACCGGGTGGGGATTCTGATCGCTCCGACGCAGCATATCGGCATGCACTACTTCCATAAGTACCAGCCGCGCAATGAACCGATGCCGATAGCGATTAGTATAGGGAACGATCCCGCTATTGCCCTGACCTCCGTGGCCAAGATACCCTACGGGGTGGACGAGCTGACCATAGCCGGTGGATTCCGGGGCGAGCCGGTTCCTGTAGTTCCAGCAGAGACCGTAGATCTGATGGTCCCGGCAAACGGGGAATATGTTATCGAGGGATACGTGATGCCCCACGCGCGCGACAAAGAGGGCCAGTTTGGGGAGTTCACGGGTTATATGGGCATTGAGTCCGACCGCACTTTCATCCAAGTCGAGTGCGTAACCCACCGCAAAAATCCCTTGTATCACGGATTTCTCAGCCAGATCCCGCCCAGCGAGTCCAGTCTGGTTCGCAGCCAGGCGTTCGCCGCCAACCTTTATAAGCACCTGATTTACGATCTCAAGGAACCCTCCGTGAAGGACGTGCACTTTACGGAAGCGGGGGGGAGCGAGATGGTTCTTATCGTTCAGGTCAAACCCATGTATCCGGGGCATGCGCGCAAGGTCGGACTAGTAGCGGCAAACCTGCTGGCGTCCAGTTTGGGAAAATTCGTTTATATCGTGGATGATGACATCGATATTCGGGACCCCTTTTCGGTAGAGTGGGCGCTGTCGTTTAGGGTGGACCCGGTTCGCGATGTTCAGATTCTTCCCCATTCTTTCTTTCATATTCTCGATCCCGCCGTGGGACAGGCCGAAAACGTTCGAGGGGGGGTTGCGCCGGGATCCAAGATCGTTGTCGACGCGACGATGAAGGGAACCTATCCGCAGGTTTCGCTGCCGCCGAAAAAGTACATGATGGCAGTCTATGAAAATTGGCAGGCGACCGGCCTGCCTGCCATCAAGATGACGGACCGCACGCGGCTCTTGTTGGAAAGGCACGGGGAGGGGTTAAGCTATAATCCCTTTGAGTCGTTGACCGGCCCGGGATCCTCCGGATAGCTATCGCTCGGTTTCTATTCACTGAGTCGTGAGAGGGATGAGCTCCCCGACAACATCGTCGATGAATGCTTACGACCCCCAGAGGAAGAAAGCGACAGTCTTTCTAGATGGGTCCAGGAGGCCCAAAGGAGGTAGCCAAGTCGTCTTTCCATCCATAAGAGAACCCAACAGAGAAATTTGGTTTTTGTATTTGGCTTAATTTGGCTTATAAACGACGATCTCTCCGTAGTCTATACCCAGGGCACCCCTCGCAAACCACCGAGAGTGAGTGGACTTAAATACCAGGAGGTTCGCCATGAGGAAAATTTTGTTTGTTTCTTTCGCGATATTTATCATGCAGGAATCTGTTCAGGCTTTGGAGCGGGTAAGGCTCTCCGTTGCTAACCTGAACGTCACCTTTCTTGCTGCTGGAGTGGCGCAAAAAAAGGGGTTTTTTAAGGAAATGGGATTAGAGGTGGAGGTGATCCGTATGGTTCCCCCGACCTCTATTATGGCTTTATCCAGTGGTGACATCGGCTACACGATGGGCGTTGGCTCTGTGACCCGGGCGGCCATCAGTGGTTTGCCTGTCAAAGTAATCGCCGGCTTTGTGGATGGGTCAGCTCACGCTCTCGTTGCTCTGCCTGAATTCAAGTCGGTCAAGGAGCTTAAAGGGAGAACTCTAGGTGTCGGCGCGTACGGGTCGGCGGACCATGTGGTGGCACTAATGATGTTGCGACACTTTGGCATTGATACGGATAAAGAGATTAAGGTTGTCGCTCTCGGTGCTGATCGGGCGCGCCTTGCCGCTTTGAAAAAGCAGTTGGTACAAGCAATTGTGGTTTCCCCGCCAGCTGACCTC
>Ga0184626_10000045_pt1 | contig 25056 bp, 16 predicted proteins | sample PLM3_60_b1_FD_133142 | JGI IMG/M metagenome (GOLD analysis project Ga0184626, IMG submission 133142) | Groundwater sediment microbial communities from an aquifer in East River, Colorado, USA - PLM3_60_b1 | ecosystem: Environmental > Terrestrial > Soil > Riparian zone | place: USA: East River... | reverse complement strand
GGCGAGTGCGGCAAGGTGGTGCTGGATTGGAATTGACCTAGGGTCGGTTCCGCGGCGCGCACGACGCCGGGATGCCTCTGCAATTGCGTGCAATTTTCCGTATTTTCCGTACAGGATTCTCTCAAGCCCGCCAAGGCTTTGACGGTGCTTTTCGGTGATTCCGGAAAAAGTGATTTTCGCGGATCCATGCCATACAAAGGAAGTCCATGTCTGGGGTGACAAGCGGAGAACCGGAGGCGTCATGGAACATCATCCATCCTGACCAGACCTTGATATACGTATATGATAACGTATTATACGTATGATGTCAAGAAGCCGCGGCATCAGCGCCGCGCAGCTTTACCCGCAAGCATGCGCCACAGAATTGCCGCAACGGCGCCATAGTGCGCCGGCATTGTCGCCCATGGATCGCCGATGCTGTTCGGCTGGATTAGGGGTGTTCAATGTTTCGGCATGGCGCATGGCGGGGCCCCGGCTCTGCCGCGATGGCGAGCCTATCGATCTGCGTTTCTGGAATTGCGCTCGCCGGCCTGACCGGTTGCGTCTACGCGCTGGTGACGGAGATCGATGATCTGCGGCTGGAAAGCATCGAGCATGTCGCGGTGACAGAGATCAAGAACGAACAATCAGAGCAGACGTATCTGCAGGTCGTCGACGATGGCGAATTGCTGCAAGTCAAACTGTCGACGCGAGAGAGTCTGACAGAAATCATTGACCGGCGCGGCCTACCTCTAGCGCATGTCGATCTCTTCTTTTGCGATGAGACAGTTGCCGACCGCGAGATTTCCGCGCACGGCTCCCTGGTTTATGCTGGCGATGGCAAGTTGCAAATTGTCGAAGGCGCCGAAAACGACGTCGACAAGCCCCGTGCGAAGGATGGCCGCTATCTCTACAGCCTTCTCGTCGACAGACCGGCGCCCATCTACAAGGCCGAATACGTGAATGGGCAGCGCGTGCAAATCGGCACGGTCGACATCGAGGATCCACCGAAGCCAATATGCTTGCAGATCTATGCGCGGGAGATGATCTTCGGCAAGGTCGTCCGCACAAATGTCGTCGCCTTGCAGAGTTGGGACGAGGTGATGGGCCAGACCGGCGAGTGACTCCAAGGGTACTGAGGTGCAGCGCATCGCGGTTATCGGCAATAGCGGCGGCGGCAAATCCACGCTGGCGCGCAAGCTCGCGGCGAAGCGCGGCCTGCCCTATGCCGAGATCGATGCGCTGCTGTGGCGGCCGAACTGGGAATTGACGAGGCCGATCATGGGCGGCTTGCCGCCGGGGAGCGCTGGGTCGCCGATGGGATGGGCAGTCTGGAGTCGATTCCCAGGCGACTGTTGCGGGCAACGGAAATCATCCTGATCGACATGCCGTTCTGGCAGCATTACCGCGGGCAAGCGCGTGCATCGCATCGGCTACGTCGAAGCGCTGCGGGATTTTTCCGCCACGCTCTAAGCCGCTTGCCGGCCCCTGTCACCGCAACGTCGCTTGAGCGGACAGAAATCCGCCGCTAGGTTGCCCGGGTATGATTCGCAACCGGAAAGCCAAGATCGTCGCCACGCTGGGGCCGTCGAGTTCCACGCCGCAAGCCATCCGGGCCCTGTTCGATGCCGGCGTCGACGTCTTCCGCCTGAATTTCAGCCATGGCGCGCCGGAGGATCACCGGGCGCGGGTCGAGTCCATCCGGCAGATCGAGGTGGAGACCGGCCGCCCCATCGCCATCATGATGGATCTGCAGGGGCCGAAGCTGCGGGTCGGCAAGTTCGCCGGCGGATCGGTGGAGCTGAAATCCGGCAAGCCGTTCCGCCTGGACATGGCGCCGACGCCCGGCGATGCGCAGCGCGTCACCCTGGCCCACCCGGAAATCTTCCAGGCGCTGGAGCCCGGCACCGACCTGCTGCTGGATGACGGACGCCTAAGGCTGCGGATTGAGCGGTGCGGGCCGGATTTCGCCGAGACGACTGTGGTGACCGGCGGCAAACTCAGCGACCGCAAGGGCGTCAATGTGCCGGGCGTGGTGCTGCCGATCTCCGCCATGACCGACAAGGACCGCCAGGACCTGACGTTTGGTCTCGATCTGAATGTGGATTGGGTGGCGCTGTCCTTCGTGCAGCGGCCCGATGACGTGGCCGAGGCGCGGCGGCTGATCGCCGGACGGGCCGCCGTTCTGGTGAAACTGGAGAAGCCCGCGGCCATCGACCGGTTGACGGAACTGATCGAACAGTCGGACGCGGTGATGGTGGCGCGCGGCGATCTCGGCGTGGAAATGCCGCCGGAGGATGTCCCGGGGCTGCAGAAGCGGATCATCGCGGCCGGCCGCGAGAAGGGGAAACCCGTCGTGGTGGCGACGCAGATGCTGGATTCCATGGTTCATTCGCCGACGCCGACGCGCGCCGAGGCCTCGGACGTGGCGACCGCCATCTATGACGGCGCCGATGCGGTGATGCTGTCGGCGGAAACCGCGTCCGGCGAGTATCCGCTGGAAGCCGTCTCCATGATGAACCGGATCATCAAGCGGGTGGAGCGCGATCCGCTCTATGCCCGCCTGATCCATGCCCACCATCCCGAGCCGGAAGCGACCACGTCGGATGCGATCACCGCCGCGTCGGCGCAGGTGGCCCATACGCTGTCGGCCGCCGCCATCGTCACCTACACGACGTCGGGTTCGACCACACTGCGCGCCGCGCGGGAGCGGCCGGATGTGCCGATCCTCGTTCTCACGTCGCGCATGGAGACGGCGCGGCGGCTGGCGCTGTGCTGGGGCACCCACTGCGTGCAGACCCAGGACGTGCAGACCTTCTCGGAGATGGTGGACAAGGCCTGCCGCATCGCCCGCGAGCAGGGCCTGGCCAGCAAGGGCCAGCGACTTGTGGTGACCGCCGGCGTGCCGTTCGGCACGCCCGGCTCCACCAATGTGCTGCGCATCGCCTGGATCGAGGATTAGGCCTGCTGCGACTCGGCCGGCTCTGCCGGATGCCGGAACACATAGCGCTGATACGCATAGCCGATGCCGATCAGGCAGATGCCGAGGCCGAGGAACGACGCCACGCGGTAGAGACCGGCGAGTCCCGCGGCATCCAGCAGGAACACCTTGCTGACCGTCAGCATGATCACCGCCATCGACGCGTAGCGCAGCGCGCGGCCGCCGCGGAGAATTCCGGCAATCAACAGCGCCACGCCATAGAGCAGCCAGACCGCGGAGTAGGCGTAGTTCTCGGCATCGCCAATATCGTAGCAGCATAGCGGCGAGCCCTGGAACCACTGCCGCGTCTCAAAGCTGAGGAACGCGAAGCCCACGACGAGTGCGAGGATGCCGAGCGCCGTTCGCAGCCAGGGCGCCTCGAGCCAGCGATTTTCCGGACGGTCGAACTCGCCGGCCAGAACGGCCAGCAAGGCGGCCGGCAGCGCATAGGCGGGAACGAGCCAGTTGAAGAGATGGATCTCGCCGACGCTCCCGCCGAGGAGCGGATTGTAAAGCATCAGGAGGCCAAAGATCATGGCAATCACCGCGATGCCGGTGACCGCGCGCGCACCCCACAAGTAGGCAAGGCGCGGCTGGCGGCGATGGGCCTGCAGCAACGCGAAAGCGATCAACAGCCAGGCAAGATTGAAGCTGGCGAATTCGCGGAAATCGATATCGCCGGCAAAGATCGACTCGCGGTGGAAGCTGTGATGCACCTCCAGCGTCACCAGCAGGAAGCCGATGACGATGGCGCCCGCCTCCACCAGCCGCACCAGCAAATCGTCGGCGCGGCGACGGAGCAGCCAGGCGGCAAGGCAGAAGGCGACGAACGGGATGCCGTAGCCGTAGAGGATCCAGTTGAGGACCGGCGTCGCGCTCGGCGGAAAATCATAGAGCCAAGGACCCGGCAGCAAGCGGACGAGGACGAGACCAGCCGCCACCCAGGCGGCGCGGCGCAGCCAGGGGATATCGAGCTTGGCCTCGATCCAGGCGATCGCCGGCAGCAGGATCGACCAGGCAACGGCGATCCAGGCATGCTCCAGCTCCATCGGGATGGCGAGCGCCAGCAGGCCGCACACCGCCAGCGCATGGGCGCCAAGCGCGTCGTTGTAGCCGGCATGAGTGAGGCGGTAGCGGGCGACGCGCTCGGCCGCCGCAAGATGCAGGGCGGCGAGGATGACGCTGACCAGGCCCCAGGACGGCAAGCCGTCATAAAGATTCAACTGGGCGTAGGCCGCGATCAGATAAATCAACGTGCTGACCGCCGACAGCAATGCCCAGCGCACAGGAGCCCCGGCGCCCCATAGCCCGATGAAGCCGCCAACCGCAAACAGGCCGCCGATAGCGGCGGCGGCGCGGGCGAGATGCGCCGGATAATCGGCCAGCGTTGCCGCCTCCGAGGGGGGCGGCCAGGCCAGAATCAGCAACAGACCCACAGCGGCCGCCACCGCTACCGCCGGCTCATTCTCCGGCTGGAAGCGCGCGACCGCGAGCATCATCGCCGACAGCAGCGCAAAGAAAATCCAGCCATAATCATCGTAGCCCACCGCATCCACGAGCAGCGCCATCGCCAGCAGCACGCCGCTCTGCATCGCCACGGCGGCGATGCGCGGGCCGTCCCATTGATCGAGGCCTTTCAGATTCGCCACTGCGCGGCGCGACCAGGCGGTGGCCGCCGCGGTGGCCAGCAGGAACAGCCCGGGCCAGACATCGTCGGCCCAGTTGCGCTGTACGTCGATCAACCAGAGCCAGACCCAGAGCAACCCGCCGGCCACGGCAATTGGCGCCAGCCACCACCAGCCGCGGCGGCGCACCAGCACTTGCGTCCCCATCTGCATGGCGAAGAGGAAAACAAAGAGTCCCATCGCGTTGGGCTCGTCGGTCCGCACGATGGCCGGCGTGACAAAGCCGCCGGCCAGGCCGAGCAGACCGACGAACGGTCCCTGACGCATGGCCAAGCCGATGGCGAACGCCGTCAATCCGGCGACCAGCAGGAATCCCGGCGCGGGCTCGATCAGTTCATAAAGGCTGATCGCCGCCAGCAAGCTGGCATAGAGCACCGCCACGCCCGCCGCCGATAGCGACTGGGCGATCTGCAGGGAACGGCCGCGCATGAATTCGCCGCCGCCGAGGAAGACCACACCCAGCAACCCGCCAAGAAGACAGCGCATGGCCGGGTCGAGCCAGCCCTGCTCGATGGAATATTTGACCAGGAATGCGCCGGCCAACGCCAAGGCGATGCCGCCGATCCAGACGAAGATGCGCGAGCCCAGCCGCTCTTCCAGCGCGATCTTCGGTGGCACGAAGGCGGCGGTGGGTTTTGATGCCGCAGGCGAAGGCACCGGCGGAGTCACGGCCGGCGAGGCCGGTATCGCCTCGATGGGCTTCGGAGCGGCCGGCGGCGGCGGAATAATCTCCGCCGGCGGCAAGGCGGGCGGCGCGATTTCCGCGGCGACGCCGGGCGGCGGCGCTACGTGCCGTAGCCGTTGCTCGACGGCTTCGAGCCGGCCGCGGAGGCTGCCGATCTGAACCAAAGCGGCAACGGCCAACGCGGGCACGACAAGGAAGAAAAAGATGCCCGAGATGATAGCCAGCCCAACCATGAAAGCCTTTCCGGCGCGAAGACGCCCCGGCAGCAGTGTAACCTTGCCGGCCTTTGGGCTGCTACAGCGCAACCGAGATGTGAGGTGAGTGTAACCATACGACCCTGCGGCAACCGGGAAAATCTCTTGCTTTACAGGTACCTACGGTTTGGGGGTCCGGCTCTTCTTGGCGCTCCAATCGCTTGAGGCCACCTCACCCGAGCGGTGCAGAAATATCGTTCGCAAGCCACCCAGCTTTCCCTTAAAAGATCGCGCCGCCGCGGCAGCCGCGCCTGGACGCGATGTCGATTTCGAGCGGGCCGGTTCGACTAGACACTGAAGACAGCGCGATCTCCTGTCTGCCGATGTCAGCAGTTACCTCTTGGTGCTCTGGAGGATTGAATGCCGCGCACTATCTACTGCTTTTCCCGAGTCGGATCGGCTGGGGAGGACTTCAAGAATGTCTGATCGTATGCCGCATGCCGGCGTGCAGGGGTTAGGGTTTGTTCCTATTTTGTTCTTGATCCTGTTTGACTGGGTCTAATACGATCGAGGTTGGAGCGGCTGCTGGCCGCAGAGCGGGCGTAACAAAATATTCGCGTGACCTGGCATGCCGAAGTCGCCTTCGGTAGTGCCAAGTTCCCCAAAAAAGCGGAGGCGTTATGGCAAGGCAGTTGTTGGCGTGGCTGGTGGTCGCCCTGGGCGTGGTCGGCGTGGTCAGCGGCTTGGGCTACTACAAGTATGCCGAGATCCAGACGGCGATTGCCGCAGGCGCCGCGTTTCCGGAGCCGCAGGAATCCGTTGAGGCCGTGCAAGTGCGCCGGGGCGAATGGGCCCCGACGGCTCGTGCCGTCGGCACGGTCGTGGCGCTGCGCCAGGTGGAGATCCGCAACGAACTAGCCGGCACGGTCGTTGAAATCGGCTTTGCCTCGGGCGACATCGTGGAGAAGGGCCAGCTGCTGGTCCGTTTCGACACGCGCCAGGAGGAAGCCAGCCTAACCGCGGCCGAGGCCGAGGCCGAGATGGCCCGCCTGACCTATGAGCGGCGCAAGAAGCTGCGCGCCAGCCAAACGGTATCGGCGCAGGAGCTGGACGAAGCGCAACAGCAACTCGCCGCCGGCAACGCCCGCGTCCTGAATCTCCAGGTGGGGATCGAGAAGAAGACCATCAGGGCGCCGTTCCGCGCCCGCGTCGGCCTGACCGATCTGCAGCCCGGCGCCTATCTGGACGTGGGCACCGCCATCGCCATGCTGCAAGGCGTCGGCGATGACGCCTATGTCGACTTCTCGTTGCCGCAGGACAACGCCGCGGCGATCCGGCCGGGCGCCGTCGTCGAGCTGGCCGCCGCGCCGATTCCCGGCGGCAGCGCCAGCGCCGACATCATCGCAGAGGACGCCAGCGTCGACGGTAACAACCGTACAGTGCGCTTCCGGGCGCTGGCGAAGGGATTGGGCGAAACGCTGCGTCCCGGTGCATTCGTCGACGTCGTCGCTACAGTCGCGGCGCCGATGCCCACTTTGTTCGTGCCAGTGACGGCCGTGCGCCGCGCGCCCTATGGCCAGCTCGTCTATGCGCTCGTGGAAGAGGACGGCAAACTCCGTGCCCGCCAGCGCATCGTGCAGACCGGCCCCGTGCAGGGCGACGATATCGCCGTCCTGACCGGACTCGCCGAGGGCGAGGTGATTGCGGGCGCCGGTTCGTTCAAGCTGCGCGAGGGTCTGCTGGTTCAGGCCGGCAAGCCCGCTGATGCGCAGCAGCCGGCCGACGCAGCCCAGGAACCCGCCACCAACTGACCGCCGGAATCAACGTCATGCGTTTCATCGATCTCTTCGTCCGGCGGCCTGTCATCGCGCTGGTGGTCAATCTGCTGATCGTGCTGATCGGCGTGCGCGCGGCGACGGAGCTGCCGATCCAGCAATATCCGCGGATCGAAAGCTCGTCGATCATCATCACGACGGTCTATATCGGCGCCGCCGCCGACAGCATCCGCGGCTTCGTCACCACGCCGATCGAGCGCGCGGTGTCCTCGATCTCCGGCGTGGATTATGTGGAATCGACCAGCGTCGCCGGCGTGAGCACGGTGACGGTGCGGCTGAAGCTTAACCATCCGAGCACGGTGGCGCTGACGGAAGTGGGCAACCGGCTCGACCAGATTCGCAGCGAACTGCCCTCGGAAATCGAGTCGCCGGTGGTCGAGGTGCAGCGCGCCGATCGGCCCTACGCGACCTTCTATGTCAGCGTGACTTCCTCGGCGATGACGCCGCCGCAGCTGACCGACTATCTGGCGCGCGAGATTCAGCCGCGGCTCAGCACGCTGCCGGATGTGCAGCGGGTCGGGCTGGAAGGTGCCAGGCCGCAGGCGATGCGCATCTGGCTCGACGCCAATCGCCTCGCCGCCTTCGGCATCGGCGCCGCCGAGGTGGAAGCCGCCCTCACCCGCAACAACTTCCTCGCCGCCATCGGCCGGGCCAAGGGCGGCCAGGTGCAGGTCGACCTGCTGGCCAACACCGACCTGCGCAGCGTCGAGGAATTCGAGCGGCTGATCGTCCGCGAGGAGGGCGACCGCATCGTCCGCATCTCCGATATCGGCCGCGTCGAGCTGGGCTCCGAAGAGGCCACGGCCAATGTGCGCTACAACGGCAAGGACGCCGTGTACCTGTCGGTCTGGCCGCTGCCTGGCGCGAACGAGATCAGCGTCGCCTATTCGCTGCGGGCCGCGATCGAGGAGATCAAGGGCGACCTGCCGCCGGGCACCGAAATCCAGATGGCCTATGACGGCGCGGCCTACATGGAAAACGCGCTGAAGGAGATCGCCACCACGTTCGTCGAGACGGTGATGATCGTGGCCATCATCGTGTTCCTGTTCCTGGGCTCGGCGCGCACCGCGCTGGTGCCGCTGGTGGCGATCCCGATCTCGCTGGTGGGCGCGATGGCCGCCATGATGGCGCTGGGCTTCTCGCTCAACTTGCTCACCATCCTCGCCGTCGTGCTCTCGGTCGGCCTAGTGGTCGACGACGCCATCGTCGTGGTCGAAAACGTCTCCCGCTATATGCGCGAGGGCATGGGACGGGTGGAAGCGGCACTGAAGAGCGCGCGCCAGCTGTTCGCGCCGATTATCGCCATGACCATCACCCTGGCCGCGGTCTATGCGCCGATCGGGTTCCTCTCCGGCCTGACCGGCGTGCTGTTCAAGGAATTCGCCTTCACCCTGGCCATAGCCGTGATCTTCTCCGGTCTCGTCGCCATCACGCTGTCGCCGATCATGAGCGCCTATATGGCGCCGCTCGGCGGCAAGGAAGGCCGCTACACCCGCTTCGTCGGCCATCTGTTCGATCGCGTGGCCGACATCTATCGCGTGCTGCTGACGGCCGTGCTGCGTGTGCGGGCTCAGGTGCTGGTGTTCGGCGCGTTTATCTGCGTGCTGGCGGTGCCGCTCTACATGTTTTCCGGCAAGGAGCTGGCGCCGATCGAGGATGAGGGCTTCATCTTCCTGATCGTCAACTCGGCGCCCGATGCCTCGCTCGCCTACACCGCGAAGCATATGGACAAGGTCTACCAGGCCGGTGCGGAGCTGCCGGAATACCAGGCGATGTTCGAGATCGTGTTCCCCTCGAACGGCTTCGGCGGCTATCTGTTCAAGAACTGGCATGACCGCGAGCGCAGCGCCCACGAGATTCTCGGTGAGGCTTTCGGCAAGCTGTCGCAGGTGAAGGAGCTGCAGATCTATCCGGTGCTGCCGCCGGCCCTGCCCGGCGCCGGCAACTACGACGTCGAGCTGGTGATCAAAGGGCCGGGGACGCCGGAGCAGCAGGCCGACTATGCCGCAAAGCTAGTCGGCGCGGCGTTCGCCAGCGGCAAGTTCCTGTTCGCAGATACGGATCTCAAGATCGACCTGCCGCAGGTTCGTGTGGTGGTGGACCGCGAGCGGGTCGCCGATCTCGGCCTCGACCTCGCCGAGGTGGGCCGCCAGCTCGCCGTGCTGCTGGCCGGCAACTATGTGAACCGCTTCAGCCTGGAGGGGCGCGCCTACAAGGTCATCCCCCAGGTCGGCAACGATTCCCGCGAGGCCGCGGCACAGCTGCTCGACTACAAGATTCAGACGCGGGACGGAACGCAGGTGCCCTTCTCCGCCGTCGCGCGGCTGGAAACCTCCACCGCGCCGCGCACCCTGGCGCGCTTCCAGCAGGCCGACAGCTTCCGGGTTTTCGGCGGTGTCTATCCCGGCGTCACCAAGGCCGACGGGCTGGCGACGCTGGAGGCCACCGCGCGGAGCATCCTGCCGGCGGGCTACACCATCGACTTTGCCGGCGAATCCCGGCAGATCCGCCAGGAGGGCTCGACCCTGGCCGGCACGCTCGGCTTTGCCATCCTGCTGATCTATCTCGTGCTGGTGGCCCAGTTCGGCAGCTTCCGCGATCCGTTCGTGGTGCTGCTCGGCTCGGTGCCGCTGGCGCTGACCGCCGCCCTGGTGTTCACCTTCCTCGGCTTCACGACGATCAACATCTACAGCCAGATCGGCCTCATCACCCTGGTCGGTCTGATTGCCAAGAACGGCATCCTGATGGTGGCGTTTGCCAACGACTTGCAGCGCGAGGGCCACAACAAGCTCGACGCCATCCGCGAGGCGTCGGTGACGCGGCTGCGGCCGATCCTGATGACGACGGCAGCCACGGTGTTCGGCCATATGCCGCTGGTGTTCGTGACCGGCGCCGGGGCGGAGTCCCGCAACAGCATCGGCATCATGCTGGTGACCGGCATGGCCATCGGCACGGTGTTCACGCTGTTCATCCTGCCGGTGGTCTATATGCTGTTCGCGGCCAAGCACCAGCCGGAGGCGGCGCCGGCGGAGATTCCGCGGACGGCGGGGTTGCAGCCGGCGGAGTAGTCCCGCTAATTCTCATCCAGATGCTGTAACCATCGCATCGACCGCGGGGGTGCGGGCGTGTAGACTTGCCGACATCCAGGGAATGGCGGCAAGAGCATGACCGACGACAAGACCATCCTCCGCACCACCTGCCCGCGCGACTGTTATGACGCCTGCGGCATCGCCGTGATCAAGCGTGGCGAGCGGATCGTGAAGGTGGTGGGCGATCCCGAGCATCCGGTGAGCCGCGGCGCGCTCTGCGGCAAATGCGCCATCGCCTATAACGGCGTGCTGCGCGATGCGAATGCGCGGCTGACGCAACCGCTGCGGCGCAGCGGCGCCAAGGGCGAAGGAAAGTTCGAGCCGGTGAGCTGGGACACGGCACTCGGCGTCATCGCCGAGAACCTGAATTCGATCCTGGCGCAGCAAGGCCCGGCCTCGATCTGGCACACCCACTATACCGGCACCTGCTCGATCATCGCCGGCGGATTTCCCATGCGGTTCTTCAACCGGCTGGGCGCCAGCGAGGTGGATCCGGATTCCATCTGCAATGCCGCGGGGCATCGGGCGCTGGAGTACATGTACGGCACTTCTTATACGGGCTTCGATCCCCGCAGCATCAAGGACGCCGCCTGCGTCATGCTGTGGGGCATCAATCCCTCGGCCTCGGCACCCCATGCCCACAAGCACTGGTTCAAGGAGGCGAAGGCGTTCCGCATCGTCGTCGATCCCGTGCGCCACGCCACGGCCGAGGCCGCCGATCTCTATCTGCAAGTGCGGCCGGGCACCGACAGCGCTCTCGCCTTCACGATGCTGCATGTGATGCAGCGCGACGGGCTGATCGACCGCAAATTCCTGGACGCGCATAGCATCGGCTGGAGCGACGTGGAGCCGCTGCTCCCGCCCTGCACGCCGCAATGGGGCGAGGCGCAGACCGGCGTGCCATCAGCCGACATCGAACGGGCGGCGCAGATTTTCGCCAAGGGGCCCTCGTTACTATGGCTGGGCCAAGGACTGCAGCGGCAGCCGCTGGGCGGCAATGTGATGCGCGCGGCGGCGCTGCTGTCGGCGGCCAGCGGCAATATCGCCAAGCCGGGCGCCGGCTTCTACTACCTCAACGGCAGCGGCCGGAAAGGCATCGACGGCGAGTATCTGGACGGCGGCGCGCTGCGTCGCGTGCCGGCCAAGAGCGTGAGCCATATGGATCTCTGCGGGACACTGGAAGATCCGGCGGCCGCCCGCGCCTTGTTTTGTTGGAACATCAACATCGCCGCCTCCAACCCCGATCAGGCGCGGCTGCGGCGCGCGCTTTCCCGCGACGATCTATTCACGGTGGTGATCGATCTGTTCCAAACCGACACGGCGGACTTTGCCGATATCGTCCTGCCGGCGGCGAGCTTTCTGGAATTCGACGATATCGTGTCGTCCTATTTCAACCTGACGCTCTCCGCACAGAACAAGGTGACGGAGACGATGGGCGAGGCGCTGCCGAACCAGGAGATCTTCCGGCGGCTGGCCGCGGCCATGAGTTTTACCGAGCCCGAGCTGTTCGAGAGCGACAAGTCGCTGCTCGCCAACCTGGCCGCACAGGCGCGGGTCGAAGGCGGTTTCGATGCGCTGGCCAAGGCCGGCACGGTGGATCTGTGGAAGCAGCCGGTGGTGCAATTCGCCAAGCTGGAGTTCCCCACGCCCAGCGGCAAGATCGAGATCGCCTCGGCGCGCGCCGAAGCCGACGGCCATCCGCGCACGCCGCTGCCTGTCATCGACGATAAACCCGCTGACGGAAATCTGCGCCTGCTGTCGCCCGCCTCGGCCTGGCTGATGAACAGCTCCTACGGCAACGATCCCACGGTCGGCGAGCGCATGGGCGCCGATATCGTCGTGCTCCATCCCAAGGATGCGCGCGCCCGCAATATCGGCGAGGGTGCGGCAGTGCGCGTTGGCAATGCGCTGGGGGAACTGCGCCTTACCGCAAAGATCGACGACATGGTGCCGGAGGGCGTGGCGCTGACCTGGAAGAGCCGCTGGCCGAAACAACAGCCCGGCCGCGCCAATGTGAATTTCCTCAACCCCGGACGGAAAGCCGACATGGGCGGCAGCACCGCCGTGCATTCCATCGAGGTGACGGTGACGCCGGCGTAGGGTACAAGGAAGCCGACACCGCATTCCCTTGGTTGGTTTTGTAACCGAGCCTGGGATAGCTTCCCCAGCGGGAGGTCGGGCATGGAACGCCGCCTGACTGCCATTCTGGCTGCCGACGTCGTCGGATACTCGACCCTTATGGAAAAGGACGAGGCGGGGACCTACGCGCGACTCAAGGCCGGCCGCAAGGAGCTGTTCGAGCCGGAAATCCACCGCCATCACGGCCGCATCTTCAAGCTGATGGGCGACGGCATGATGGCCGAGTTCGGCAGCGTCGTCGACGCCGTCGAATGTGCCGTGGCGCTGCAGCGTGGGCTCTCGCAGCGCAATTCATCGCTGCCCGACGCCGAGCGGATCGAGGTGCGCATCGGCGTCAACCTGGGCGACGTCATCGTCGAGGGCGACGACCGCTACGGCGATGGCGTCAATATCGCCGCGCGGCTGGAGCAGATCGCCGAACCGGGCAGTGTCTACGTATCCGGTAAGGTCGTGAAAGAAGTCGAGAGGCGGCTCGCCCTCGGTTTCAAACCGATCGGCCAGCAGAAGATGAAGAATCTCGCCGACCCGGTCGATGTGTACCGCGTGATTGTCGACGGCACGGAAACCTTCGAGGCCAAGCCCGGCCAGAAACGGAAAACCGCGCCGCGGCTGTGGCCTGCAGCTGCCGTCCTGTTGCTGGCTGTGCTGGCAGGCGGAGGCGCCTATTGGCTGCCACGCCCGCCGTCGCCTGACCCTGGCACGGAACACTCCGATGCGCTGCCCGTGCCGGACAAGTCGTCGGTCGCCGTGCTGCCTTTTTCGAATATGAGCGACGACCCGCAGCAGTCATACTTCGCCGACGGCATCGCCGAAGATCTGATGACGGACCTCTCCCACGTTGACGGCCTGTTCGTGATCGCCCGGCACTCCGCTTTTGCCTACAAGGATCGCGACGTCGACGTGCGGCAAGTCGGACGTGAGCTTGGCGTTCACTACATCGTCGAAGGCAGTGTCCGGCGCGCGGGCGACCAGATCCGCATCAATGTCCAGCTTGTCGACGCCACCACCGGCGGCCATGAATGGGCCGAGCGCTATGACGGCTCGATGGCCGATATCTTTGCGCTTCAGGACCACGTCACCAAGAGCGTCGTCGACGCACTGCGTGAGCGGCTCGCGACCGGGGAGGTAGGGCTAACGGTGGTGGCCGGTCAACACGAGACGACCGTGCCGGAGGCATATGACGCGTTCCTCCAGGGTTGGGAACACCATCAACGCGCGACATCCGCCGACTTCATCCAGGCGATTCCCCATTTCCAGCGGGCGATCGAGTTGGACTCTGCCTACAGCCGCGCTTATGCAGCGCTGGCGATGACCTATTTTCGCGCTTATGACGAGGGATGGACCGGGGCCTTGGCCCTATCGAAGGATGATGCATTCAGAAAGTTGCGCGACTATCTGAAAGTGGCTATGGCGCGCCCAACCTCGTTGTCACACCAGGTGGCCGGCAGCATATCGCGCAGCCGCGGCTGGTACGACGATGCGGGGAAGGAATTCCAGGCGGCAATTGCCCTGGACCAAAGCGATCCTTGGAACTACGCCTATTTTGCCTATTCGCTGATCTATGCCGGGCGGGCCGCTGAAGCAGAGCAGCAGATCGAGACCGCGATGCGCCTCGACCCGCATTTCCCGCCTCTCTTCGTCTTCTATCAGGGGTTGGCCCAGTTCGAGCAGAACCACATGGAGGAGGCTGCAATTACGCTTGCAAAGGCGGCCGAGCTTAATTCCGAGGATGCCCTACCGTTGCTCTTCCTCGCATCAAGCTATGGACATCTAGGGCGGCAAAAAGAGGCTACCGACACGATTAATGCCTTCAGCCGGGCTCGCGTGCAGCAAGGCAGCATACCATTCGTCATGATCCAGGTGGTGGACGACCTACCGTTGTATGCGGGTCCCAAGGGATCCCCCTTCATCAGGGGCCTGCTTCCTCTAGGACTTCCATACAATTTTGACGACAAACAATTTGATTCCTGGCGGCTGAGCCCCGCAGAGATTGAATCGCTCTTCTTCGGTCACCGCTTGCACGGTCGTACGTTAGAAAGCGGCGTCGAACACGGGGTGTCTGTGTCGCCTGATGGCATCGCCCTGGGTTTCGGCGATTGGGCTTCCGGCGCCGGCACAGCGCGACTCGAGGGCGATAGGCTCTGCTTCGTCTGGACGACCACGCAACGTTGCGGGCAAATCCTGCGAAATTCCGGTGGCACAAAGGAAAAGGAAAACGAATACTTTTGGTTTGGGGGAGGTTTTTGGGCGTTCACGTTTTCGCAGGCCGAATAGTGTTCAATCGCGTCGGCCGCCCACGCGCTTCAGATCAAATCGCCGATGGCTTGTCGGAGTCTCGTTCCGGCGGCCCCAGCTCTTCGATCTTCCAACCCTTCGGATAGCTGCGATGGATCATCTCCGTGCGCAGGCGCGGACGGCGGCGCTTCGGTAGCAGGCGCAGGGCAATGGCGCGAGCCTTCATCGCCACGCGTGTGAGCCGGCCAATGGCGTTCGCGGCAGGAAAGGCGAAGGCGTCGCGCAGCGGCTCGTCGAGCAGGCCGGCGATGACCGCGCCGACCAGCGAGCGAAAGGGCCGTGGGAACCAGCTGGCGAACATGCCGCGCGTTGCGGCAGCCACTGCCGTAGTCGCCGGCGTGCGGCGGAAGCGCGAAGACTCATAATCGCGGTTGAATTGCTCGAACACCGCATAGTCCCGCGGGATGTCGCGGATCGACATGCGCTTGCCGACCTCAACCCAGAATCCCAACCAGCCAAGCCGCTCTTCCGGGGTCAGCGGGCGCCAGCCGAAGCGGTCGAGCCAGCGCAACGGCTCGAACGCGAAGGTGGACAGCACATAGAGGAAATCTTCGTTCGAGATGCGGAAGCGGCCGTGGATTTCATTCATGCGCGCGATGGCGCGCCGGCCCAGATCGGAGTCAAAGCCGTGCTCGACAATCGCGGAGACGATCAGATCGGTGTCGTCATAGCGCCGCTGCGGACGCGCCTCGAACTCGCCGGTGCCGTGCAGAACGCCGGCAACCGCCGGACTGGCGAAGGTGCGGAACAGCGCCAGCTCCAGGGCGCGGGTGACATCCCAGGGGAAATCATAGCAGGCGAGCCGGTAGGCGATCGCCTGGCAGCGTTCCGGTGGTGGCAGAGTCGACATGGCTGGGCCGCGATCCCGTGGACGTCCTTGTGTCTCAGCACCCTTTATACGCCGAGCCGGTGCGATCGGATGCAGCCGGCAGCAATCCCGTCAGCAGAAAAATAGGTGGCCGCCGCGCGAAAATTGAGTGTCTGCCCCGAAGCGCGCCGTCGGCCGGATGCGTAGGTTGGCTCCCAGGACATAGTCCCGCGTTAACGACAACGCCATGAGAGGAGATCGGCCATGAATAGCATCAATCCTGCGCCTATCGACAGCGACACCGGCTCCACGCGCATTTCGCAGCCTGACAAACCCGGGCCGGTGGATACGCCAGCGCCCATAGCTTCGAAGACCGAAAAGGTAGTGCCGACCGCATGGCGGTTCACTCTCTGGACGCGCGGCTGGATTCCCGGCGCCTGGGACGGGCCTTTCTAAGCCGTCCCATCCGACCCCCAGTATCGCGAAGAACGGCTCAGCCCGGCCCTGCGCGGGCCGGCTGAACCCTAGCCATCAAAGGAGCGACCTACCTGCAGCCGCTCGCTGCGGGACCGGGCGGCACAAGCCTGTAACCACGGAATTTGGGCATGGATTACTACATTCCGGTTTCGTTTCTGCTGGCGACTGTCGTCTTTCTCATGACGCCTGGCCCGGTCATGGCGATGGTGACCCACAATACCTTGCGCAATGGTGCAACGGCCGGGTTATTGACAGCGGCCAGCGCCGAGTTCGGAAAAGTCTGCCTGATCGGCATCACGTTCGCCGGGTTGACGATTTCCGGTGAATTGCAGCCCGAACTGTTTCGCTGGCTTTCCCTTGTCGCTGCGCTCTATCTGGTCTGGCGCGCTGCCAACACGCTCCGCTGCCGCTACCTGTCCCGACAGAAACGCCTCATAGCGGGCTCATCCAGACCGATCATCGATGGGCTCTCGGTCGGCTTCGGCCATCCGACCGCTCTTGCCTTTTTTGCCGCCTTCCTCCCGGAGTTCATGAATGCCGGCGACTCGACTGCCGGACCGATGTTCCGGCTGGCCGGTTCGTACCTTTGCACCGCCCTCATTTTCGACCTCGCCCTGGTCCTTGTCATTTCAAGCGTGCGATTCCGCGGCGGACACGCGCGGCTTGGAGGGTTAGCCGAGTTAGGAAGTGTGGCCGTGTATCTGGGGATCGCAGCCGCCACCACGGTCGAATTCCTGAATGCCACCTGGTGATCGCGATGGCGCGCCGGCCCAGGGCGATCGGGTGCACGAGCCGGAGTGCCGTCTAATCTACAGTGTCATATCGCATAAGCCCGGCGATACGGGCGAAGACGGCCTACAGCCGGAATTTCTGCTTGATCAGATTGGCGCATTCCAGAGCAGTCGCGCTGCTCGTATCGACCTCGAGATCGTATTTCATGTCCGCGTGGACGCGATCATATTGCCACCGCGCCAGCCCGATCATTCGATCGCCGCGCTGAGGCTCCCGGGCTTCAAGGACATGCAACGGGGCGAATACGCCGACCCGGAAGACATCGAAGGCCGAGAGGAGATCGACATACTCCGCTTTCTCGTCGCCGATCAGGACGTCGTCGACGATCAGATTGTTGCCTTGCGCCGCCATGGCGGCGATCGCATGCCGCATGCCCCGAAACGCCCGCATGGCGACCGGCCCCTCTCTGATGATAACCAGGGGCTTGCCGTCTTCCTGCACGGATTCGAAGACGAGCCCGTCGGGCTGCCCGAAACTCGCTTCGGGCAGCATATCGAGGAACGCATCCATCGCGATATGCAGGAAAGGTTCGGCTGTTATCGTCTGCAGCGCCTTCGCGATCGAGCTCTTGCCGGAGCTGCCGACTCCGTTGAGATGGACGATCCGAGATGCCTTGTTCATGACTCAGGATCCGAAGCTGCCGGGCAAGGTCGAGGGCCTTTTCGGACAATCGTCGGGCCATCGCACGCAGCCGGTATGTCTTTTTTGCGGACGAAACAGGGAAAGGTGATTCAGCTATGTGTCGTACCGACCCGGGGTGCGGCGGTCAAATATTGTCGTCCGCCAGCTTCGCCTTCATATCCTCGATGTTCTGCTGCACCGTGGACATGTTGGGATTGACTTCCAGCGCCTTCTGCCAGGCGTCGATCGCCGCTTCGCCTTTGTCCTCGGCGGCGTTGATCAGACCCAGCCCGGAGAGCGCGCCGAAATGGCGCGGCTCCAGCGCCAGGGTTTTCGCCACATCGGCGCGCGAGCCGTCAAAATCCCCGATCATATAGAGCGCGGTGGCGCGCCGGTTCCAGCCTTCGGCGAAATCGGGCGCTAGCGCGATGATCTTGCTGAAAGCGCCGATGGCGGTGGCCATATCGCCCTGGTTCATGGCGGTAGAGCCCTGATCCATCAGCCGGTTGACCTCTTCATTGGTCGAGGTGAACCAGATCGCCCAAATGTTCTGCTCGAGGGTTTGCGCCTCCAGCCGGCTGTCGGTCTCCTGCAGCCGCGCGAACATCTCATCGAGGCGCGGGTCGTTCTGATCGGCCTGCGCGATCGCGGCGAAACCGATCATGAGAATGCAAAGAAGCATTGGTAGAAATCGCGGCATGGCTGGAAGCCTACGACCGGGACGCGACCGCTGCCAACGGGAATCGGGGCTTGCCAGCGGACACAAGAGCGTGAAACTAGGCGCCCGACGAGAGGGGAATTCCACCATGGCTGCGGCCGACCATATTTCCGATTATTTCTCGAACGGTTATGCGGAAGCGCGCCGCAAGTTCCGCGAAGTCGTGCGCGCCGTCGGGGGCGAAGCGGTCGCCCATCATCAACAGGCGACAGGCCCCGATGACGCCACGGCGGAGGGCGCCGGCCTTGCGCGCGCCGACCGTGGCGAGCCGCTGTCGACGGATATGGCATGGTTCGGCCCCGCCGACGCGCGGCGCCTGCTGTTGGCGCAATCGGGCACCCATGGTGTCGAGGGCTTCTGCGGTTCCGGCATCCAGATCGGCTGGCTGTGCAGCGGCCGCCACCGCAAGCTGCCGGCGGATACGGCGATGCTGCTGATCCACGCCATCAATCCCCACGGCTTTGCCTGGCAGCGGCGCGTCAACGAGGACAATGTCGACCTGAACCGCAATTTCATCAGCCATGGCAGCGGCTATCCCGTGAATGACGGCTATGAGCGGCTGCGCGACAGCATCTGCCCGAGGGAATGGACGCCAGAGGTGCGGGCGGCCGCCGACGAGGCGCTGCGCGCCTATGGCCGGGAGCACGGCGCCATGGCGCTGCAGGGCGCCATCATGACAGGCCAATACAGCCATGCGGAAGGCGTGTATTATGGCGGCCATCAGGCCACCTGGTCGCAACATACCCTGGCGGCTGTCCTGAAGCGCTTTGGCGGCAAGGTGCAGGAGGTGGGATTCATCGACTTGCATACCGGCCTCGGCCCCCACGGCTATGGCGAAATCATCAGCAATCATGAGGCGAACCGCGTGGCCCTGGCGCGGGTGCGCGAATGGTTCGGCGATGAGGTCACGACGAGCGAGGACGGCACCTCCTCCTCCGCGCCGATCCAGGGCGACATCAATAACGGCGTGGAGGCGGCGCTGCCGGGGGCCAACGTCACCGGTGTTACGCTGGAGTATGGCACAGTGCCGCTGGAGGAGACCCTCAACGCGGTGCGCGCCGACAACTGGCTGCATATCCATGGCCGGCTGCAATCCGATCAGGGCCGCGACATCAAGACGGAGATCAGGGCCGCCTTCTATCCGGAGACGGAGGAGTGGAAGCGGCTGGTGTATGAGCGGTCGGTGGATGTGCTGGAGCGCACGCTGGCCGGCCTGGCGCGGCGGCCGGTCAAAGGCTAACCCTCACTGCTCCAGCAGTTCGCGGTAGCGGCGGCTGAGGGGCGGCGCAGACAGCGACCAGAGAAATGACGGCTGGCGCGGTTCGCGCTCCAGCATGAGGTCCACCTGCCGGCCCTGATAGAGCGAGATGCCGACCGCGAGGCCGAAATCCAGGGCCTCTTCGCTGTCGCAGCGGCAGAGGATGAAGCGGCGGGCCTCGGCGGCCGTCAGCAGCGCCCGCACCCGGTCGCGCTGGGGCACCATCTCCTCGCTCCAGTCGATCTTCACCAGTTCCACGTCGAGGGTGTGACGATCCAGCAGCGGCAGGCTGAGATGGGAGACGCTGTCGAGGCAGAGGCGATAGCCCCGGCGCCGCGCCAGCTGCCGCACATGGGCGAAGGCGGCCATGTCGCCGAGCACGTCCAGGTTATGAAACTCCAGCACCAACGATCCGCGCAGCCGTTGATCCAGCCCGGCATCGAAGGCGGCGAATTGCTGGCTTTGCACGCTTTCCAGGTTCAGGTTCAGCGCGAAATTTCCCCGCGCATGCAGGCGCGTTCGCAAGGCTGCAATCGGCGCCGGCAGCTCGGCCGAATCGATGCCTTGCCGCATCGCGGTCAGCATGCGCCGGTCGAGGATGCGCGTCAGGTGCCGCAGCAGCCAGCGATTGGCGCCGCGCCGCAGATTGAGCCGGGTCGCCTGCTCCAGATCTGCGATCGAGGTGTAGATCTCGTCATAGACCGGCAGCATGGAGCCGTCGTCGCAGAGCAGGCAGACCGGCTGGCTGCGCAGCATGCGCGAGAGATCGCTGTCGCCCAGCGCCCGCAGCGCGGGGCCCAGCAAGTTCAGTGTAAGTTCATCGAGATCGAGATTGCGGAGCTCTGCGGCATCTTCATCCGGGCGATGATCGATCGGCGGCGAAACCGGATCTGCACCGCCTTGCGGCCCGATCTCTGGCGCGGCAACCGCTGTTTCGGCAAACGCCGCCGCGGATACATGTAAACTGCTGTTGTCATTCTGACTGCCCCCTTGCATGCCGGCCTGCTGGCCGTTGTTATGTTGTAGAGTGGATTCGCGGACAATTTCGTGAATTAGCAGCGGCTGGAGCGCCGTGGGATCGGCGGGCGCCTCGCCGCGCAGCAGGGCGCCGACATAGTCGGCCATCAGCGGCAGATGCTGTTGCAGGTCGCAGGCGGCAGCGAAGCCGGCCCAACCGCCGCGCACATCCGCATCAAACAGCGGATCGGCGCGCAGAATAGGCTCGAGCCGCAGGACGGCATTGCGCAGCTGGCCGAGGCGGCCGGCGGAAAGAACGGCCAGCCGATCGCCGCCAGGAAGCTCGAAGACCTGGCCGCGGAACTGCCGGATCTGGGCGGCAATGCCCTCGAATGCGCGGCTGAAGGATTCGGCGCGCGTCGCATCGGTCAGGCGGGACGGACGCAGCAGCACGGCCCAGCCCCGGTCGGGACGTGCCGCCAGCGCCTGCAGATGATCCAGCACTGCGATCCGCCCTTCGGTTTGTTCTTTGTTGGTTATGAACAGCATCGCAACCCCACAAGCCCGCGAGCGCGGAGAGCGGCCTTGCGGCCGCCCTCCGCCGCCTCGCTAGGCCACGGCCGGCCCGCTCGTCGCGGGTCGCAGCAGGGAGGGAGCCCGCACCCGGCCGTTCAACAACTCGTCCACATGCTGGCCCTGGAACAGATCGATGCCGATCTGGCGGCCATAGCCGATTGCCTGCGGCGTATCGCAGCGGGTGAGGATGACCCGCTTCGTGCCGATGCGTTCCACATGCTTGCGCAGGCTCTGCGACTCCTCGGGCATGTCGTTGGTCCAGGCCATCTTGACGAAATCCACGCCCAGTTCGGCGCGATCCACCATCGGCAGGCTGAGATGGGAGACGCCGTCCAGGCAGATGCGATAGCCGAGCTTGTGGGCGTGATCCCGTACATAGCGGTAGCTGCCGAGATCGGCGAAGGCGTCGATCTTCTGGAACTCCAGCACCACGGTGCCGCGGATGGTCTCGCCGATGCAGGCGTCCAGCGCCTGGAACTCCGGCGTCAGCACATTCGCCACATTGACGTTGAGCGAGAAATTGCCGCCGCGCAGCAGCCGCGAGCGCAGCAGCGCCACGTCGGCGGAACTCGCCGACTCGTCCGGCCGGGCGATCAGGCTGAGCATGCGCCGGTCCAGCAGCTTGGTCAGATGCTGGAACAGCCAGCGGTCGGTGACGGCGTGGACGTCGGCGCCCACGGCTTTCGTCAGGTCGAGGATCGAGACATAGACCTCGTCGAACATTGGGAAGATGCTGCCGTCGTTGTCGATGACGCAAGTCGGCTGCTGGCGCACGCAGCTGGCGATGTCGGCGGTCACGATCTTGCTGAGCAGATCGAAGTATTCGCCTGACGGCGCGGCCGGCGCCGCGGCGGCAACCCCGCCATTGCCGGTCAGCGATACGACTTTCGCCGGCTCGGCCTGCGGCCGGACCGTCGCTGTAACGGCGGCGATCGAACGCGCCAGCCCGACGAACTGACTGAACACTTCGTCGTCGGTCAGATTGTAGTAGGTGCAGAATTTCGCGGCACCGTCCTGTTCCAGGTGGAACAGCGGATCGTCATGGAACAGCAACTGCACGCGGCGCACATCGTTCCTGATCTGCTGCAGATAGTCGTGGCGCAGCGTGCAGACGATGTCGCCGTTCTTCAGCGCGAAGAAGCGCCCGGAGAACTGGCGCACCAGGCCGCGCAGGATTTCCAGCGCGAAGACGAGGTTCTCGCTGCGCGTGCGCGTGCCCAGTTTCGACAGATGAATATGGATCGCCCAGCCGCGCTCGGTGAACGACGTCATCCGCTGCAGATGATCGACGAGCATCTGCTCGTCGTTGCCGCGCTTCAGAATCGAAATTTCCGCTGTCATGGTACTCTACTCCTCCACCCGCGGGCGCCGTCGTTGGTCGCGGCCCCCTGCATTGAACATTCCCCACGCCACGATCTAAGGTTGCAAAACCGTTCGACCGTTAATCTGACGAATCACAATGTACCTCATCTTTAGCGAAAATTTGCTAAGACTTGCAGTTAAGCGAAAGATTCTTTTTGGGTTAATAATCTGTTGCGCGTTAAGGTTGATTAACGCGGTGGCAGCCCCGGCGGGCGCGGGCCGCCCGTGGCCCAGTCCAGCAGCTCGACCGTATGGAGCACCGGCGTCTGCGTACCGCCGGCGATCTGCATGATGCAGCCGATATTGCCGGTGGCGATGGCATCGGCCTGCGTGGACTCGATATTGCGGATCTTACGATCGCGCAATTGCCGTGCCAGCGCCGGCTGTAGAAGATTATAGGTGCCGGCTGAGCCACAGCAGAGATGGCCTTCGGGCACGTCGCGCACCGCAAAGCCACAGGATTCCAGCAGGCGCTTGGGCGGTGCCGTGATTTGCTGCCCATGCTGGAGGGAGCAAGCGGAATGATAGGCAAGGGTCAGCGGCTCCGGTGCTCTCGCTGGCTGCAGACCGATCTCTGCCATGAATTCGCTGATGTCGCGGGCGAGTGCGGAGATGCGCGCGGCCTTCGCCGCCCAGGCGGCGTCCTCGCGGAACATGAAGCCGTAATCCTTGATCGGCGTGCCGCAGCCCGATGCGTTAATGACGATGGCGTCGAGCCCCTCGCCTTCGATCTCCTTCGTCCAGGCGGCGATGTTGGCGCGGGCGAGATCATGGGCCGGGCCGCTCTTGCCCATATGATGGGGCAGCGCGCCGCAGCAGCCGGCGCCCTCGGCCACGACCACCTCGACTCCGTGGCGCGTGAGCAGGCGGATGGTGGCCTCGTTGATGCCGGGCTTCAGCACCGGCTGGGCGCAGCCGCTGAGCAGGGCCACGCGCTTGCGCCGCGGGCTTTCGGCGCGGAACACCTGAGGGCGATCAACGGAGGAAGGGCCGGAGAGTGTGGCCGGCGCCATCTCCAGTATCGCCCGCAGGCGGCCGGTGAAGACGAAACGCAACGGCTTTGTGATCCAGGCCGCGGCCAGCGCCGCGCGGAAACGGCCGGGATAAGGAAGAATGGCGGCCAACAGCGCGCGCAGCGCACGATCGAGGAATGGACGTTCGTACGTCTCTTCGATATGCGCGCGGGCATGATCCACCAGATGCATGTAGTGCACGCCCGACGGGCAGGTGGTCATGCAAGCGAGGCAGGAAAGACAGCGATCGATGTGCAAGGCGACTTTGGCGTTGGCCGGCTTGTCGTTCTCCAGCATGTCCTTGATGAGATAGATGCGTCCGCGCGGGGAATCCAGCTCGTCCCCCAGCAGGACATAAGTCGGACAGGTCGCCGTGCAGAATCCGCAATGCACGCAAGCGCGGAGAATCTTGTCGGCCTCCGCGATATCCGGATCAGCGAGCTGGGCCAGGGTGAAGGAGGTTTGCATCAGGGGCGCCCCTCGCTGTCATCGCGAACATCTCGGGAAGCGAGATTGTGCATGTTGTGGGTCAAGCAGCCACTCTCATGCGTCTTGCGCGTAAGATGACGTGGCAAAGCAGGGCCAGGATGGCGCCGGAGGTGATTCCGAACAACAGCGAGAGCAATCCTCCAGTCCGTTCACGATAACTCTTGCAGAGGCAAGCACAGCATCCAATCGCCAATTCATGGTTACATTCATAACCTGTCACCCATACGTCCTGGATTGAGAATCCGCTGCGGATCGAAGGAATCCTTCACGCGAGCGCTGAGGGCGGCGAGCGGCTCGGATTGAGGTTCAAACACCGGGACAGCGAGGCGCACATCTTCACCGGCGCGCATCAGCGTGGCGTGGCCGCCGCCCTGGCGCGCGATGGCGGCGCGGATGACCGCGGCGCCGGCATCAGCGCGCGGCGGTAGCGCCAGCCAGATGAGGCCACCGGCCCAGTCGAAATAGTAGTCGAGAGCTGGGTGCGTTGTCTCACCCCCCTCCCTAACCCTCCCCCTCAAGGGGGAAGGGAAATCAGAACGTGAGAGCCCGCTCATAATGTCCATGATCACTCGGGCGCCGGCGGCGGGAGGGACGGAGAGGCGCCAGAGTTGCGCCTCCTTGTCGGGTAGCAATGGAGCCACATCTCGCACAGCGCGCCAGAACATCATGGAGCGCAGGGAGTGGAGTTCCTCGGTGGCGATGCCGGCGCCGAGCTCGCTCCGCAGCGCCGCGCAGCGATGTTCCACCGACGGCCCGGGGCCCTCGATGCGGACCGCGGTGACGGCGGCACCGGCTTTGATCACGAGTTCGACGCCGGTGCGCGAAGCGACCCGCGCCGGCAGATGGGCGGCGCTGGCGACCTCGTGAGGGCTGTTGAGCGCCGCCGACATCGCGGCGACGGCGCGCCCATCGTCAAGACCGAACAGCAGCACCGTACGGGATTTCTCCGATGCGGGCAGCACCTTCAGCGTCACCTCCGCCATCACCGCCAGCGTGCCATAGGAGCCGCAGAGCAGTTTCGGCAGATCGTAGCCGGTGACATTTTTCACCACCTTGCCGCCGGCCTTGAAGATCTCGCCGCGGCCGCTGACGGCGGCGACGCCG
>Ga0184626_10000043_pt1 | contig 26036 bp, 20 predicted proteins | sample PLM3_60_b1_FD_133142 | JGI IMG/M metagenome (GOLD analysis project Ga0184626, IMG submission 133142) | Groundwater sediment microbial communities from an aquifer in East River, Colorado, USA - PLM3_60_b1 | ecosystem: Environmental > Terrestrial > Soil > Riparian zone | place: USA: East River... | reverse complement strand
TATGATGCTTCCAACCTGACCACTACCGTACAGAGAAGACTTGGGGTTAGGCATAATGGCAGCGCCGGGCAAGGTGGAAGCTGGACAGACGGAAATCTGAACTTCAGATATCAGTTCTAGGTTCAGCATCATAGGAGGCTATAAAGGGGGAGTCAGAAATGACTCCCCCTTTTTTTGATCTTGCACGGCCCGCCAGGTCATGGAAAGAATGGGTGGCGCAGCCTGCTATTGAACTTGCCGCCCACACGATGGTAGATATTTCCTAGTTCCAGTGCACTGGGTCCCAGAATCTAACAGGAGAAAACTTATTTAGCCATGAAAACACGATGTTCAAGTATTTATTGGTTCGTTGGAGCCATTGTTTGTCTAGGCGCCGTTTCCTGTTCGAACACGCTACCGAGATTCGGGGTGGGTGGCCGGTACGAGGAGGGTAAAGATCAGTTCTTCAGGGGACGAGGCGGAGACATGGATAGAGCGGTGGTTTCCCTTGAATATGTGGTTAGCCAAGATCCCACGTATAAGAATAGCCTTACCTACTTGGGACGGGCCTATTACCGTAAAGAAAGGTATAAGGATGCTTATGCGATTTTGCAGCGAGCTGTTGCGGTCAACAAAGACGATGAGATCGCCTGGCTTGCCTTGGGCGTGACCGAGTTGCGCCTGGGGCAAAACGAAAAGGGCATAGAAACGCTCAAAGGCGGGATCACTCTAGCCAGCAAGGTTCTTGTCGAGGGCTACCACAACTATGAGAGGTGGGACATCCGGGGAACTGTCCGGGCATCCATCCGGCGCTGCGCTTTCTACGTAACCAAAGGGCCGGAGGAAAAAGAAAATATAATTCAGTCTACGGATCGCCTCCTCGCCCTAATCGACGACGAGGAAAACACCCAAAAGAACATGCACGTACAGAATATGAGACCGCTTTACCAGTAAGTAGCCAGCGGGCGAGGAGGTCTCTAAAGCTCCTCCTCGTTCCCGGCGTCTTATCGTCGAAGGGAAAACGTCCGAAAAACAATCACGCACAGAACGAGGCCGCCTTACCATCAAGTAACCAGCGACCGGCGGTTTTTAGGGCTGGCTGCCCCTGCCGCTATCCCGCGATCTTTCTTGCGCTTCCTGGCGCCGGGCCAGATCGCTTTCATTCTCCATCCGTATCCCTAACCACTCGGTGTCGGCGGTTAGTCGTTGCCAGTCGAGATCTTTGCCGGAGATCATCGCCAAGTTACTTTGAATTGCCGAACGAATGTCCCGGTCCGGGTCCCAGAACTGTCCAATAGAAAATCGCTGGGCTTGATTAATGTAATCGAGAAAATCGTTAATACCGCGCATCCCGTTTTCGATTTCCTTTAGGCCGCGCTCGCGATCACCTTCTCGGGCCAAGGTCAGACCTAGATAGAGCCTGGTGATATCTTCTTCTCGATTGGTGGAAAGCGCGCGTTCCAGGGTCTGCCGGGCTTGGGGAAGTCTGCCGGTAAGATACTCTGAGCGTCCGACATAACTCCAAACACCCTGCTTCGGGGAGCTTCCAGTCGCATACACATAGTTGGGATCCATCTGAGCCGCGCTGTAAAAATAGCCGAGAGCGGCTTCATTGTTGCCCTTAAGCAAAGCCTGCCGTCCATACTGTACTTCGCCACCGGTCCAGAGGCTGGTGCATCCCGCGAGGAAAACCAACAATGAGAACAATGCCAATGAGATCTTTGTTTTCATAGCGTCCTCCTGTTTTTATGACCCAGCATAGTCAGCGCAATTGGGAAAAGCAATACTACAACCGTGGTGTTTTCGGACGCTCGGTGAGCGCTTTTTAAGGGTCGAAGGCGAGTATGCTCAGCCAAATTCTAGCAGCGATAACTCCGACCATGGCGCCGTAAATATACCGAAGAATAGGGGTAGGGAGCCGGCTATGGATTCTTTCTCCAACCAGCGCTCCGATAGCCGCTCCGAGAACTACGACCATGGCTATGAGCCAAGGTATTTGGCCCGTGGCAAGCTTGCCGAGAAATCCGGAGGAAGTACTCATCATCGCGATAAAGATGCTGCTGCCGATGGCAATTCGTGTGGGGACTTTGAGGACATAGATCAGCAACGGAACGAAGACGAAATTTCCCGCGCCGAGAAAGCCGATGAGAATCCCTGTGACAAACGAGCATAGAGATAAAGGAACCGGCGCCACAGACACCTTTTCGAGCGAAACTTTTTCCAGCTCCTTGCTCGGAGCGGGAAGAAACATCATGGCAAGGACGAGAAGGGTAGCAATGCCGAAAAGCAGCAGTAGAAATCGCTCCGATGTCCATTTTGACGCCACTCCGCCGACAAAAGAGCCGACGGCCGATGCTATCCCGGCGACAAGCGCGATTCGTCCATGGACGCGGCCGCTACGCAGGTGGGCCATTCCGCCGACGACGCTCGAGAAAAAGACCTGTGTGATGACCACCGCGGCAACGGTCTTGGCGTCGAGCCTCTCCAAGCCTAAAAGCGGCGGAACGTAGTAGAGGAGGGGAAACATCACCACGCCTCCTCCGAAACCCAAAAGCCCGGCAAAAAAGCCGCCGATGGCGCCAATAGAGGCCAGGCTGGCGATGAGCGTGGGGCTCATCGTCCGATGCCGGAGCCGGTGAGGAGTAAAACGTCGGCTACAGTTGTTAGCAAGTAACCGATGCTCACATAGGCGTTAAAATCAAAGAAGGCGCGATTGATCCGCGAAAGATCGGTTGGAGTAACCAGACGGTGCTCCCAGAATAAAATAATTGCAATGATCACAAAGCCGAGCCAATAGATAACTCCCATCTGAGCAGAAAGCCCCACTGCGGCGAGAAACACCACCGTACAGATGTGGAAGAAACTAGAAAACCGCAAAGCGCCTGCAACGCCAAAACGAACCGGAATGGAATGAAGCCCCTCTTTGCGATCGAATGCGTGGTCTTGGAGCGAATAAATGACGTCGAAACCAGCCAGCCAGAAGAGCACGGCCAAGCCGAGGAAAAGGGGCGTTGCCAGCTCCGGTAAATCGATAGGTGAGCCCGAAACTGCGAGCCACGCCCCCATGGGGGCAAGCGAAAGAGCAAGCCCAAGAAACAGGTGTGACGCCCAGGTAAAGCGCTTGGTCAGGGAATAAAAGAAAACAATTGTAAGGGCGATGGGGGATAGGACAAAGCAGACGAAATTGAGTTGATACGCGGCGTAAACGAAAACCACGGAACTGGTGACAGTCAATATTACAGCCTCCCGGACTTTGACGGATCCCTGAGGCAGTTCCCATTGTTGCGTGCGTGGATTGAGGGCGTCAAATTTTCGATCCACCAGACGATTGAAGGCCATGGCCGCGCTTCTCGCCCCGACCATGGCAATCAAAATCCAGAAAAAGCCGCGAAGAGTGACCGGATGAGACGGCCAGGCGAGGGCGACGGATGCGAGCGCAAAAGGCAAAGCGAAAACCGTGTGGGAGAAGCGAATGAGACTCCCGTAGTTTCGAATTTTTTCGAATAGACTCATGTCTTCTTATCTTGGATCTTAGCGCGGAATCGTTCATGCTGTTCAATTTGTTCAACCGGTTCAGTCGGTTTGAACGATTTGAACGTATTGAACGGTTTGAACTGCAGCCTCGGTCATATTCCGAGTTTCTCCCAGATCGAGTCGATATACTTCTTGGTTTTGTCGTCCATCACGATGGCGTCGGGCCAGTCACGCTCGAATCCCTCACTGCGCCACTTTCTCGTCGCGTCGATCCCCATCTTGGAACCGAAGCCCATGACGGGGGCGGCGTGGTCCAAGACATCCACGGGTCCTTCGACGAAGATGACATCCCGTTTGGGGTCGATATGGTTGCCCACGACCCAAGTGACCTCGGAAAGATCCTGGACATTGACGTCATGGTCCACAATAATCAGAACTTTCGTAAACATCATCTGGCCGAGGCCCCATAGAGCATGCATTACCTTGCGGGCATGCCCCGGATACTCTTTCTTAATCGAAATAATCGCCAGATTATGAAAGACGCCGTGCACCGGAAGATGCATGTCGACGATTTCGGGTAAAGTCACGCGCACCAGCGGCAAGAAAAGCCGCTCCGTCGTCTTGCCCAGATAGACGTCCTCCATGGGCGGCCGGCCCACGATGGTGGTCGGGTAGATGGGGTTTTTTCGGTGCGTGATGCAGGTTACGTGAAAGACCGGGTAGTCATCCGCCAGTGAATAAAAGCCCGTGTGATCGCCGAACGGACCCTCGCGGCGCAGAGGCTCGGCGGGATCGACGTAGCCTTCGATAACAATATCCGAATGGGCCGGCACTTCGATGTCTACTGTAATGCCTTTGACCAGTTCAACTCCTTTCCTGCGCAAAAAACCGGTGAACAAGATTTCGTCGATCTGATCCGGCAGCGGTGCGGTGGCGGCATAGATCATCGCGGGGTCACCGCCCAAGCAGACCGCCAATGCTAGTTTTCCGGCGTACTCCTTTTGGTGGAGAAAGTGGCGCGCGCCGACTTTGTGCAGGTGCCAGTGCATCCCCGTCGTGCGCCGGTCGAAGACCTGCATGCGATAAAGGCCGACGTTGCGTGTGCCGGTGCGGGGATCTTTCGTAAAGACCATCGGCAGGGTAATGAACGGGCCGGCATCCCCCGGCCAGCAGGTGAGGACCGGCAAGATACCAAGATCAGGTTCGCGTAAAATCGTTTCCTGGCAGGCGGCGTCTTTGACGATCTTGGGCGGTATTCCAGCGAGGCGGATTAACTCGCCCAAGAGCGAGAGTTTATCCTTAAAAGATTTAGGCGGCTTGGTGCGGATGAGTTTTTCGATTTCCCTTGCAATCTCCTCGACGTTGTTAACGCCCAAGGCCAATGCCATGCGCTTCATCGATCCGAAGGCGTTGATCAACAGGGGGATTTTTTTGTCGATAACGTTTTCGAACAGCAGCGCCGGGCCATTGCGTTTCATGACCCGGTCGGCGATCTCGGCGATCTCCAGTTCAGCTTTGACGGGATAGGTGATACGCTTGAGTTCGCCTTGCTGCGCTAAAACTTGAACGAAATCTGCCAAGCTGTTATAGGCCATAGCTCGAGCGCGCACGTTGCCTTTCCAATACCGACATAAACCAAAATGTCTAATCCGAGAGTTGCCGAGAAGTCAAGAAGACAGAGGTCTTCTGAAGCGAGCTTTCGGCTTTATCCATGGGGCGCCCCGATCGCCGTTGTCCTGCTGACTGCAACCGCCTTTTACCCTATATTGCATAATAAATTCGTCAATTGGGATGACTACAAGAACATTGTTGAAAATCCATTCTACCGTGGTCTTTACTGGACGAATATTCAATGGATGTTCACTACGTTTCACATGGGTCACTATCAGCCGTTGACCTGGCTCACCCTCGGCATAGACTATTTAATCTGGGGACTTGATCCTGTCGGCTACCACCTGAGCAACCTTCTGTTCCATTGCGCCAATGCCGTCGTGCTTTACTTTGTTGCCTTTCGCTTGTTCTTATTAGCGGATGCCGGTTTGGCTGCTCATAAGGATTTTCTCCTTCCTCTGAGTGCCGGCTTCTCTGCGCTCCTTTTTTCACTACACCCTTTACGAGTTGAATCGGTTGCCTGGGCGACGGAGAGGCGCGATGTAGTCTCGGGTTTGTTTATTCTGTTGACGGTTCTCTGTTACCTGAAAGCCGCAAACGTCGGCCTGACCCGTTCAGGGAGGCGGAGATGGATGGCCGTTTCTTTGGCTGTATACTTACTCTCGTTGTTCTCGAAAGCGAGCGGCATGACCCTTCCCTTAGTGCTGCTGGTTCTTGACGTCTACCCGTTACGGCGCCTCGGGCAGCCTTCGACAGGATGGTTCGGTCCGAAAAGCCGTAACGTGTTGCGAGAGAAAATTCCATTTTTTGTTCTCGCCCTGGGCGCTGGTGTAATCGCCCTCATCGCCCAATACCACGCCGGGGCGCTGAAACCATTAGAGCAACATGGCATTGCCGCGCGACTGACGCAGTCCCTCTACGGGATCACTTTTTACTTATGGAAAACAGCCGTGCCCTTCAGTCTGTCTCCGCTATATGAGATACCCACAGGTTCCAACCCCTGGCATTGGCGTTTTTTAATCAGCGGGTTCATAGCCCTCGCGATTAGTTTCCTCGTGATCATGCTCAGGATGCGTTGGCCCGCCGTCTTGGCGAGCTGGGTGAGTTACGTGGTCATTTTGGTGCCGACTTTAGGCCTTGCCCAAAGTGGTCCGCAGCTCGTCGCCGATCGGTATAGCTATTTCTCTTGTATGACTTGGACGGTCCTGGCGGGAGCAGGCGGGCACTATTTCTGGCAAGCGGCGATGAAGGGTCGAATACGCAAGCGAAGCTTCGTCCTAGGCTCATGGGCGGCGGTCGTCCTAATCTTTGGCTTAGGTTTTCTGACTTGGCGGCAGACCCAGGTATGGCGTGATTCTGAAAGGCTTTGGAATTATGTCCTCTCAACTAGTGGGGAGTCCCTTTTTGCCCGCAACAATCTCGGCAATGCGCTGGCTGCTCAAGGGCGATTTGAAGAGGCGACTGATCAATTTCAGAGGGCATTAAAGATCGATGCTAACGACGCTGATGCGGCTTATAATTTAGGCAATGTATTGGCGCAGCAAGGGAACTTCGAAGCGGCCGGCAAACAGCTGCAGCAGGCGTTGCAAATAAAGCCCGACAATGCCATGGCTGCCTACGACTTAGGCAACGTCCGCGCTACACAAGGACGATTGGACGAAGCGATTGATCAATTTCAGAGGGCATTAAAGAGCGATCCCGGCTTGGCAAGGGCTCACTACAATTTGGGACAAATCTTTTCGCAACAAGGGAAACTAGACGAAGCGATACGAAACTATCGTCTTGCCCTGCGCATCGATCCCGCCCACGTGAAGGCGCGTTATTACTTGGCGGTTGCTCTGGCCGAACAAGGCGACTTCCAAGGGGCAGGCAAAGAATTTCAGGAGTCCCTTCGCATTGAACCGAACCTTCTCGAAGCCCACGCCGGCCTGGCGCGCGCGCTGTCAGCGCAGGGCAAAAAAGACCAAGCGCTCCGGCACTATCAGGAAGCCGTGCGGCTTTTAAAATCACAGAGTCAGAATAAGAATGAAGGGCCAAAGCAGTGACGTGGGGAAATGTAACAGCGGAAAGGACAGCAACTCTCGACTCACCACATGGGTTGTGGATGACCAAGACTGTCAAGCTTGCGTCCTATCTGATTCCCGGTCTAGTCGCGCTCATTACCTTCGTAGTTTTTTCCCCAGCCTTACGAAACGGCTTCGTCAATTGGGACGACCTGGAGACTCTCGTTGAGAATCAAAACTTCAGAGGTTTTACCTGGTCTCATCTGCGCTGGATGTTTACGACCTTCCACCAAGGTCACTACCAACCTCTCAGCTGGCTTACATTCAGCCTGGATTATCTCGTGTGGGGTATGGATGCTTTCGGCTATCACCTGACGAATATTCTTCTTCATTCGGCCAACGCGGTGCTCTTTTATTTCCTTACCCTCCGTTTGCTGGCGATTGCAGCGCCGATGTCCAATGCTGTTGTGTTAAAGCTGGCATCGGGATTTTCCGCGTTGCTCTTTGCCATTCATCCGCTGCGGGTTGAATCCGTTGCCTGGGCCACGGAGCGACGGGACGTTCTTTCCGGATTGTGTCTTTTCCTGACGGTTCTCTGCTACTTGAAGGCGATTGGTTCGGAAATGAATCATAGGAGCGGGAGACCTTGGATGATCGTGTCCGCGGTGCTGTATGTGCTTTCCCTTCTTGCCAAAGCGAGCGGTATGACGCTTCCATTGGTTCTGCTGGTGTTGGACGTATATCCGCTCCGCCGGCTGGGAGGCGGTGCCGGTAGATGGTTCGGTGTGGATGCGCGGCGCGTTTGGTTAGAAAAACTTCCGTTCTTTATCGCCGCCCTGGCCGCAGGGGCGGTGGCGTTAGCCGCTCAACAAAAAGCGGGAGCCCTTGTGAGCATCGAAACTCACGATCTGACCGGAAGAATCGTTCAAGGTTTGTACGGCATAACCTTTTATATGGTGAAAACCTTGCTGCCTACGAACCTCGCTCCCCTTTACGAAATACCGTCCGATCTTCATCTTTTTCACTGGCGGGTGATTTTTGCGGCAGCGGTTTTTCTCCTATTCAGTCTGGGCTTCTTCTTGGCCAGGCATCGATGGCCGGCCGCCGTGACGGGCTGGGTCGCTTATCTCTTGCTATTGGCGCCGGTCCTGGGTGTCGCCCAAGCCGGCCTACAGCTGGTCGCGGATCGCTACAGTTATCTGTCGTGCACGGTTTGGGCGATACTTTTGGCAACCATGCTCTCTCGCCTCTGGCGGCCGCCGACTCAGGGAGTCGCTCGCCCCATTCTTTTGACGGCGATTCCCTTGTTTGTGCTTTTCGGATTGGCTGTTTTGACCTGGAGACAGACCGAAATTTGGCACGATTCGGAAACACTCTGGAATCACGCGCTTGCCGCGAGTCCTTCGAGCATGGCCCATTTCCATGTGGGCAGGTTCACGGCCCAGCGGGGCGATTTGGCTGAGGCCGAAAAGCATCTGCGGCGCGCCGTCGAGATCAATCCGACCAACGATGTGATTCAAAGCAATCTTGCTCTGGTTCTCGCAAGACAGGGAAATTTGGCGGAAGCAACGGCCCATTTTTACCTGGCCTTGGAAATCAATCCGGCCGATTCGGCCACATTGAACAACATGGGAATCACGCTCGCTCAACAGGGCAAGTTGGAGGAAGCGATCCAGCACTTTCAGCGCTCTCTGGAGATTAAGCCGAACGACGGCTCAGGTCACACAAACCTGGCGAACGTGATGCTGGCACGAGGTGACATGGACGGCGCTCTAAAACATCTGCGCCGCGCCGTCGAAATTGATCCGGCGGATGCGGATAACCAGAACAGTCTTGCCATTGTCTTGGCGAAGCGCGGAAATTTGGCGGAGGCCACCGAGCACCTGCGCCGTGTGGTGGAACTCAAGCCCGGAGACGCTGCGGCCGTGAACAACCTGGCTATTACCCTTGCTCAACAAGGACAACTCGGCGAAGCGGCCCAACATTTCGAAGCAGCTCTGCGCATCGACTCCAATATCGCCGAAGCTCATGCGGGGCTGGCGCGGGTGCTCGCCACGCAGAAGAAGCCAGAAGAGGCGATGCGCCATTATCAAGAGGCGCTGAGGATTCTCAAGTCGCAAAAAAAGACCGAAGCCTCTCGCGACGGGAAGTGACGCTCAGCATGGGTCGACAGCCGCCGTGCCTGGTTCCGAAACGCCGCTCTAACCTCAGGCTTACCAAAGACGGGGATAACTCAATGGGACAAACAATCTCGGGCCCGGCCCTATCGATAACTACTGATCCCCGATCCACATGAAGGCAGTTCGCAGAGCCGACAAGCGATCGCGAGCACAACGGCGGCGCGCAGAGGTCGAGCCTAAGAGCAGACAGAAGCTGCCGGCGGATACGGTTTGGTTTTGGGTCATTTTCGGCTGCGCATTTCTCATCCGTTTAGTCTACCTGATTGAAATCGATTCGATCCCGCTCTTCTATAATCTTGCCGGCGACGGCCGGACATACGATGAGTGGGGACAGAAAATCGCTGCCGGGGATTGGTTAGGGCAGGGAGTTTTTTATCAGGCACCCCTTTATCCCTACTTCCTCGGAGTCCTTCAGATAATCCTGGGGCATAATCTTTGGCTCATCCGTCTTATCCAGATCGCCCTTGGAGCAATTTCCTGCGCATTGATTTTCCAAACAGGCCGCAATCTATTTTCGCGGCAAGCTGGAATTGCCGCCGGTCTGATTCTCGCCTGCTATGCTCCCGGAATTTTTTTTGACGGCCTCATCGAGAAGAGTATCCTCGATTTTTTTCTTCTCGCGCTGCTTTTGTGGCTGCTGAGTCAAGCACAGGAAGGACGGCGATGGGAACAGTGGTTGGCCATCGGCGCTGTGCTGGGTCTTTTCGGGCTTTCGCGGGAGAATGCGCTTATTTTAGTTATTGTGGTGCCGGTTTGGATCGGACTCTATTTCTCCGAAGCGCCCGTCTTAATCCGGTTGCAATGGGTGGGGTTTTTCTTCGCCGGCTTGCTATTGGTGCTAGTTCCGGTGGGACTGAGAAATCTGACGGTCGGCGGTGAGTTCAAACTGACGACTTCACAGTTCGGCGCGAACTTCTTTATCGGCAATAATCCCTCGGCCGACGGAACCTATGTGTCCGTCGAAAACGTGATCGGCGAGCCGCAACTCGAGGGAAAAGACGCCAGGCGCCTGGCGGAAAGAGCTTTAGGTCGGAGTCTGACCCCTGGAGAGGTGTCCGATTATTGGCTCCAAAAAGCGTGGGATTACATTCGCTCACAACCCGGGCAGTGGTTTGAGCTCCTTGGCAAGAAATGGCTCATGGTTTGGAATGCGCGCGAAATTGAAGACTCGGACGACTACTATATTTATAAGCAGTGGTCGTGGTTGCTCAGTTTTCTCGGACGGATCAACCATTTCGGAATCTTGGCTCCCTTAGCGGCCGTGGGTCTGTGGCTGACCCGTCATCAATGGCGGCGCCTGTGGTTGCTCTACGCTATGATAGTGGCCCTGGCTTCGAGCGTCGCCGTTTTTTACGTGTTTGGCCGCTATCGTTTTCCGTTAGTGCCCTTGCTCGCGCTCTTTGCAGGCGCCGGACTTGCGGAATCGGCGCGGCTATACAGGCAGCGGCATTGGCGGTCACTGGTGGCTGGGTTGGCTCTGTTCGCACTCGTCGGGATGGTCGCCAATTGGCCATTCTATGGCGTCCAGGGGCCCGGCCCCGCCGGTTATAACAACCTCTCCAATGCCTACTACAAACAGGGCAGAATCGAAGAGGCGATTAGAACGGCTCTCAAGGCGATTGAATTACAACCCGATTACGGAGTTGCGCGTTACAATCTCGGCAACCTCTACGCCGCCCAAAGCAGATTCGATCTGGCCCGAACTAATTTCCAGGAAGCGATCCGGCTTTTTCCAAATTACGCAGACGCCTATAGCAATTTTGGCCAGTTGATTGCGGAAAGGGGTGATGTTGAGACGGGCATCCAATACTTCCGCAAAGCGATCGAGCTTGACCCGTCGGTCAGCAGGGCGCACCTTAACCTCGGCGTGGCGCTCGCCAAGCAGGGCCGGATCCAAGAAGCTGTCCTCCCGCTGCATGAGGCGGTGCGGTTGGCCCCGGACTCCGCCGAGGCCCGCAATTACCTGGGCAGCCTATACGCCACGCAAGGACGGTATGATGAGGCGGAGAAATTTTTTCAAGACGCATTGCGCGTCCGACCGGATTACGCCCAAGCACATCAAAGTCTGGCGCAACTCTTGTTGCTGCAGGGAAAAAAAGAAGCGGCGCGGCAGCACTACGAAGAAGCGCTGAGGCTCATGAAACTCAGGGGGGCCACATCAAATGTTCGCTGAGCGATGGACATGGGATCTCCTCTGGCGGTTTTACCGGCGGTCATCCTAACCAGAGATGCGTAACTCGAACGCGTCCGGTGGATCGATGACTTTGATGAAAGGAATCGGATCATCGCCGATTTGAACTGGAACGATTTTTAGCTCAGGCGAGCCGCGCAGTCCCTTCACCCAATGATACTTCAAGATGACCTCATCGCCGCGGATGCTCGACGCTTCCAGCCGATTGAGCCGCGCGTTGACCTTTCCCGTGCCCTTAAAAAGCCACGTGAGCGGCTGATTCACTTTCATCAGATGGACAGGGCCGATCCGCTGATCAATTGTAATCAAACCCGGAACCGACTGGAGCCGCTGAATTGAACCCGGATGGAAGGCAACCACCGCTCCGATATTGTAGAGGTGGAAGTAGTCTTTCAGTTGTTCGTCTGTCATCGTTTGAATGTCTTGCTTGAACAATTTGCCTGAATGAAATTCGGCAAAGTGGTGGCGATCGTTATAGAGATTAATTGGGCCGCCGATCAGCTCGCGACCGGTCCAATGCGGGATAAAGGAGGAGAGGTACACGCCATCGTAAACAAAGCCGGTTTCATCACCGGACTCCTCAAAGAGCACTCGGGCTTCGGCGGGAGTTTCCTTCTTGATCCATTCCACGATGGCATTCAGTTCCGGGCGAATCCGAGTGCGAAGCAACATTGTTGCGCGTGTTTCGGTCTCAAAAAGGTTAAACAAAAAGGCCAAGAGCCCGCAGGCCCCGATTGCCGGCAGGACGTAAGATTGGGGTGTTAGAGACCGCCGGGCTAACCCATGGGCCACAATATAAGAAGCGGCTAAGGTCAAGAAGAGATCGAGGGGAACCTTGAAGCGAAGGGGTTGCCAGCTTCTGACGAAAGGGATTAGAGAACCAAAGTAAGCAAGTAAGAAGAGAACGATCCAAGCGCTCGCGAGCATGACACCGGGGGTTCGATTTGCGCTCCGCAGGAGTTTCCACGTTCCCCGGGAGCCGAGCAAAAATAACATCAAGCGGAAGCCTTTTTCCGAAAAGGAGGGTCGAAAGGTCCAGTAACCGCTTGGCCCGAGGTAGTCTTTTATAAAGATAAACGGATCGACATTGGTGAACAGCGGGAGTTGATCGACGATCGCTGAGGAAACGTCATCGGTGCGATGGTCAAATGCGGTAGCCAGCCATGGCAGGTTTGCGAGAATTGAAAAAGCTGCGGCCCCGGCGGTCCAAATCAATAGATTACGGCGGAAGACATTGCCTTGGACGACGAGGAGAGCGACGATCGCCGGCAGAAATATCACAATGGATTGAACATGGAGGGGTAAAATAACCAGCGCGAGGATAAGCCAGGCAATATGAATGAGACTCCACAACGATGAATTCTTTGCGATCCGATATAAAAGTGTCACTCCCAAGACGCTGGCATAAGAAGCAGGCGCATAACCTACCATGCCGTAGAAGAACATTTCTCTCGGTAAGGAGTTCCACCAATAGGCCGTTCCCAACAACGCCGCCACTAGGGCCGCGCCGCTCTTGATGTCGTCTCGATCGAAAAAAAGATTGCGCGCGGCAAAGAACATCAACCAGGGAACGCCCGCTATCGAGAGAAACGCGAGAATCTTGAACCACTGGAGGGGAGTGAGCGCAACAATCGATAGGATCAGCGCCAAGAACTCAAACAGTTTGATGCTGAGGTCCTGGATCGTGTTAGACGGATAGCCAGCCATGAAGAGGGGGTTGTAGCCCCAGAAAGCCCGATCCTGGTGCCAGAACGCCTCCATAGACTTGAGATGGTGAAAATGAAGGCCCCAGTCCTGCTCAATAATGGGTTGATTGTTGAAGAGGCCGGTCAGAGGGACAAACAAAGAAGCCAGACCCGAGCCGTGAACTAAAAAGCAGACTCCGGTCCATGTCCAGGAAACTCTTTCGCTGGGCCAGCCGGACGGGGGTTCCCTTTGCTGCGATCGAGTTTTCTGTGACCGTCGCGGTTGGTTCTTTTTACCGGCTTTTTTAGCTGTCATTTGTCGCTGCTCGACCGACATTCACGAATGGATAAGACATCCGTTGTGCTGCAAAGGTATGCTCCAGGTTCTATCGAGCTTGCTTTTTGGAAAATTTGACTGGTTTGGACTGGACCAAAGTTTTGGGTTGGACCAAAGCTAAGGCCACAGGAATGAGCAGGAAGTAGCATAATGCTCCCACAACCAGAGTTGCCGTAATTCCTAGCGCAAGGCTAACTGCGATTGCACCGATGGAAGCGAGCACGCCGGCTGCGCCGTTAATCCCCCAGAACCAAGGCGTGGGTCTGGGATCGATGGCGGCAATAAGCCGCATGCCGGTAGGGAAACCAAACCCCAACAAAAGCCCAGCCGGCGTGATGGACAACACACATATAGCTGCCCGCGCGATCAAGGTGGCATCATTGAAAGCAGCAAATAACTCACTCAAGACAAAGGGCAAGATCACCAAGTAGCCACCTGTTAAGGTTGCCCAGGTGGTAATCCTAGCTTGATTATGGAGCGTAAATTTCTCCGAAAGGAAACTGCCTATCCCTGTTGTCAGTATCAGACTGAAGAGCAGAACGCTCAGGGAATAGATGGGATGGCCAAGAAAGACAGTCATGCGTTGGAGTAAACCGATTTCCACCATCATAAAACCGGTGCCGATCAAGGCAAAATAGAGCGTCCCTCGAGTTGCTACCGCAAGACCGACGTCATTAAGCGCGGGACGCAACGGAATAACGATCGCTGCCGTGACAAATATCAATGAGATGAAAAACAGAACGAGCAATGTGATCGAGGCCACGAGATTTCCTTGTCTTACGCCACCCCCCTGGGGTCCCCTTGCGAGCATAGTTTTCGCGTAGGCGAGCGCCTGGAACGGCCGGGAAAGAGGCAATTGATTAAAAAAAAACGGTCGGTCATCTGTCGGTGGCGTCAGGTCAAACTCAAGGCTCGACGTATAGGTGTTAAGCGATTTACGATCAACGGCGGTTACTATCCTAAGCAGCGTGTCGGAATTAGGCACGCGGCGAGGACTCATCAATATCTCATGCTGATATTCCGTCGCTGCTCTCTCCAGGGTTTCGACGTCGTTCGCGGACAACGGTGATTTAGACAAGACGAGATTAGCGACAGTACCCTGCGAAGCGAGAAACACATGGCGGCGCGGCTCGGGGATTCCCATCTCCATTAACGTTGCCACAGCCAAGCTAATCAGTCTTCCGGTTTCATCGGGAACTGAAGCGTCATACCAGCGGCTGACGGTCAAAACTCCTCGAGGCGTCAATCGACTCAGAAAAATCTTCCAGGCCTCGACTGTATAGAGGCCATTTTCGCTGAGAGTGAAAGCCCCAGCGCCGGTTGCCGCCCAGGTGTCAACCAAGCTCATTTGGATAAGGTCGAAAGATTCCTGGCTTCGGGCAAGCCAACTTCTTCCTTCATCCAATACAAACTGAACCCCCGGCAACGTCGCTACGTTGTTGAAATCGAGAAAGTCGGGTTCTCGAGTCAGGAGCTGAACGAAAATAGGGTTGATTTCCACCCCGGTAATTTTCTTACGGCCGAAAAGAGCTGCCGATAGAATGTCCCGTCCGGCGCCGACGCCAATCACAAGGACCCGTTCGCGATCGGAAAGAAAATAGGCAAGATTAGTAACGTCGTACTTTAGAAACCCCACGTCATTCAAATTGCCGGTAAAACGATAGGCGTAGGTCGCTGCGTCGCCGTCAATGTTCAACTCGGTTTGAAAAACGGACCATGGTTCTTGAAACATCTTAGGCGACGGACCCCACATTTCCGGTATGCCTCTTTTCACCTGGCCGACAACGACGCGCGAGAAAGGATTCCATTGCCTGAATAGATGCGATGCCGGGAATTCAAATTTACCTTTCACGGCTATAGGCTGGAGGCCGTGGTCCGTGTGAGGATTAATCAGAGCGCACGCAACAAGGACCGCAAAAATCCAGTAGTGATGCCGCAGGCATGAATGAAGAGGTGGCTTTTGATCAGGCGCCTTCCCAATACCGGAACCAGAAAAAGCCAGGGCACCTGCAGCCACAAATGCCGCGACCCATAAAACGGCCGATGGACCATCGGTGAAATTTAGGAGCAATAATGCCCCCAGGCAACCGCTGGCCGCACCTAATAAATCGACCCCGTAAACACGTCCGATCCGAAACGGACTGCGGGTTAGGGCGAGACTCATCACCACGCCCGAATAAAAAAAAGGGACGGACAAACAGATGGCAAGCTCGGTCCATATCCAAACCGTCGTCATTGCCCCGCTAATGACCGGCGCTAGTGTCATTTGTACGGCTAGGCAAATCGCAGTGCCCAGTGCAAATAGCCCGCTGAAATAGGATAAGTCGTGGGATAGGGTTTTCTCTGTGAATCGGACATGGCGCAGGTAGACCCAAACGGCTCCGGCCGTTAAACCAAACATAGCTAGACTAATCACGAAAAATGCCAAGTGATACCAGACTACGACAGAAAGAATGCGCGTCTGGATGATTTCTAGCATTAAGGTGGAACAGCTAATGAGAAACACACCAGTATAGAAAAAGATTGGTCTCATTGAATTTCTCGGGGTTCGTACCGATCGGCTGTTGAGAATGCAAATTACCCGAACTTCGAAGCAGATATCAAGGACGGGACCGATTGTGCAGAGATGCTACTTAAAGTAGCGTCTGTGAATCCTAACGCCGGATGAAAAGGGGAAGATTGTACGGTACAGAAGATTATCGGGTTTTTTTGGCCGCTAATGATTTTGGCTTTAGGTGAAACAACGTTGCCTAGGATCCCTGGTGTCAAACCAAGATATCTATCTTTCCGTCATCATTCCTGCTTATAACGAGGCGGAGAGACTCCCGAAGACGCTAAAGAGATTTAATGAATATCTCACCGCCACAGGTTTTGGGTATGAGATTCTGGTTGTGCTGGATGGCCCGTCGGACAATACACGCGAGGTGTTGCGGCAAATACTTCGTGAAATCCCGCAACTCAAGGTCATCGATCGACCGGTGAATCGCGGCAAAGGTTTTACTGTCAAAGAGGGGATGCTCAAAGCAGCGGGTCGCATACGTCTCTTCACTGATGCTGACAATTCCACTGATATCGCCCATTTTGAGAATATGCAGCCGTTTTTCGACAAGGGCTATGACCTTGTAATCGCTTCGCGTAATTCAAAAGACGCCACCAGCGCCGAAGAGGTGGTTTCCCAAACCTGGTATAAGCGCTGGACAGGACGGATTGGTAATCTCATTGTGCAGCTTCTCGCCGTCCCAGGGATTTGGGACACCCAATGCGGATTCAAAGCTTTTCGTGCCGAGGTGGCAGAGAGAATCTTCTCCAACACGAAGATCGAAGGATGGGGATTTGATATAGAGGTGCTGGCCCTGGCTCGCGCCTTCAACTACAAGATCGGCATCATTCCAGCTCACTGGGTTAACGACCCGAGAAGTCACGTCCGATGGTTCGACTACCTACGAGTTCTTGGAGATACCCTTAGAGTCCGAGCTAATCACCGAGCCCGCAAATACAACTTTTAAGAATGAACGCCTCAGCTGCCGTGAGTATGAACGAAAAGAGCGCTCGTACCCCGTGGCTACTAGGAAGAAAGGAGTTTGCCCAACCAGCTTACGGTCAATCCGGCTAACAGGAAAACCAGCGTTGCCGGATTCCGCTGTTCAATGCGATGTACTTGCGGCAGGATATCGGCCGTGGCGATGGCCAAAAAAGTACCTGCAGAAATGCCGATGGCGAAGGCGACATCTTCCGGCGCAAGCGAGCGGAAAAATAAAAAGGCGAGCAGGGCGCCTATGGGCGTCGTCAGAGAAAAAAGCAAGTTGAGGATGGCTACCTTGCGGCGGTTCCAGCCTGCAGCCAACAGAATCGAAGAAATGGACACGCTGTCAGGCATCTTGTGAACAATAACTGCGAGAAGTACGACCGGACCCAACTGCGGTAGGATGAGACCCGCGCCGAGAGCAATTCCGTCCAAAAGACTGTGAAGGGAGATGCCGAGGAAAGCCGGGATCCCCATTTGGATGAATATCGCAGTCGCGCTCCTCGCAGGCATGGACGAAGACAAACCGCTCCATGGCGAATATCAAGAGAAAGCCGGTTAACACAGGCCAACCCATATTGTCGGAAAGAACTCTGCCGGTCTCGGGCAGCATGTGAAAAAAGACCGCGCCCAGAAGCACGCCGGCACTGAAGCTGAGCAAAAGTGCCAACGCTTTTTGCGATAGCTCCCGCAAAAGTGGTAGGAAGCCGCCTACAAGCGATATGAAAATCACGGTTGGGAGATAAAATGTGAGGGAAGCCATGGTAGTTTTGCGACAATCGTTGAAGCTAACACAGGGTAATGGGTGTCACAAATCGCAAAGAGATGAATGCTGGACGAGGCAGATGGTTCCGATCGGAAAGCCAAAGAGACAGGTGAGGAAAGCCTATTCGAGATAATGAAGCCGGGCCTTTCCGGTGGCCAGGCTATCCTCCGCTGCTTTTATCCGGCTCGCCGTTCCGACATCCTGCCAGAAACCGTCGAAGCGAAAGCCAAAAAGCTTTTCTTGGTGCAGTAGCATGCGAGGATAGGTGTCCTTGGTTGTGCTGAACTTTCGAACGGCGTCAACCGGCGCCATATGGTCGAAGACCCGCGGCTCCAACACCTGAACGCCTGTGAACATGAGCTCTGTCGTGGGAACGGAAAGTTCAGTGGCGATCCGTGTCTGGAGAAATCTGCGGATTCGTCCGTCGCCATCGATCTCCATGGAGCCGTATTGATCGGCCAATGGATCCGGCCGCAAAACCAAGGTTGCAACGGCTCGGTTTTTTTCGTGGAATCCAATGAGTTCGCTGAGCGATAGGTCGATCAGCACATCGGTATTGATGACGATAAAGGTGCCGTCCTGCAAAAATGGCTTGGCTTTAAGCAGGCCTCCGCCCGTATCCAACAGTTCGGCTTCCTTGGAATAAGTAATATGCAGGCCCCATTGCTTGCCGTCACCCAGATAGCTCTCAATCCGGTCGCCCAGATGATGTAGGTTGATGATGATGTCACGAATTCCGTAGCGTTTAAGGAGGAGAAGGGAATACTCAATCATTGGCCTGCCCGCCACTGGAACCAGGGCCTTGGGTGTATGCTCGGTGAGAGGATGGAGCCGTGTTCCCTGGCCGGCCGCTAGCACCATCGCCTTCATCGCATTTCCTCGTAATGCTCCGCTAGAATCGGAATGAGCCTTTGTGTCTGGGGCAGCCGGGCCAGATTACGTTTCAATCGATGTACTGTCGGCGGAATAAATTTTTTGTAGGCAGTCTTGCCCTTGACGATGTCGAGGTAATAGAAGCGCCCGACGACTTTCAGGTCTCTCTGAATGGCGGAGAGCAAGTACATCACGGTAAATTCGTCTCGGTTGATGCGTTCCCTTTCCATATCGACTCTTTTTTTAACGTAGTAGTCGACCAATTTCTCTTCGAGATCGGGTTGGATGACGCTGTCGGTAATTCGATCATTGAGAAGCGAGGCTAGGTCATACTGTGGCGGCGCCAACAGGGCATCTTGGAAGTCGATCACGGCCACGGCTTCGTCGTGAATCATAAGGTTCCAGCTATGATAATCGCGGTGGCTCAAGCAGGGACACAGGCTATCCAGACGCTGGGCGATCTCGACAAAAACACTTCTCAACTCTTTCTTTGAAGTTTGATTGATCGTCGTTCCCGGCCGTTTCTCTAAACCGTACTCCAGGAAGTGGTCGAACTCCCACATGTACAGGCGAAAATCGAAGCGCTGTTGAAAGGCTATGCAAGATTCGTCGCGCTCTTTGGTTCCTCGGATCTGCAGCACGAGCAGCTCGTCGATGGCTTTTTGGTACCACGCCAAGACTTCCGAGGGTGGCAGACCTTGCACTCTGTCCCATAGAGCTAGATCGCCCAGATCTTCCAGGAATAAAAGCCCTTCGTCCATCGATTGGTCGTAGAGTTTCGGCACTTTGACGCCGATCCGAGTCAAGAAGTGATGAACATTGAGAAAAGGCAACTCGTTAAGGGGTTTTTTAAAGATGGCCAACTCTTCGGAAGAAAGAGGTAGAACGCTCCCACTCGGGAGTTCCATGATAATGACCGATGACGGAGTGGCTGGGCCAGCGAGCTTAGCGCGGTAATAGCGGCGGCTGGAAGCGTCTCCAGCCAGGGCGGCAAGCGACATGATAACCGTTTCCTTGCCGAAGACCGTGCGCAGCTTTTCTGCAATGAGGTCTTCAAGTCGCCGCGTCACTGTTAATTCTCCCTTCCTTCGTTGCCACTCCGGTAACTGGCCGTTATAATTATAAAGATATGATCAATTTAGCGCAGGAATTCCTATTTCTCGCAGTTTTCTTTCTCATTGTCGCACCGCTTCAATTATATCTTTTCAGGCAGGTGCAGAGCTATATAAAAGAACAGGTAAAAGAAGTTAAGTTAGTAAGAAAATTATCATTTGTCTTGGGTTGCTTATTCATCGTCATGCAATTGCCTGCGCTTTGGCGTGGCCTCTTTGGCTTGAATATCGGTGACCCTTATTTCCAATTCGTCCGAGGATTCTTTACCGCCTCCTCTATCTGGGCGGTAGGTTCAATCGGGGCTGCAGCGATTTTCCTGGTTTATAACTTGTTTCAGCGGTTTAATCTATTATTCAGGGCGCCGGTAGCCGCCACGCCGGATCCAGCAAGGCGCGAGTTTTTGAAAAATGGGGTTGGCATGGCCGCAGCCGCCCCTTTTATGGTTTCCGGTTACGGTGCGCTATTGGAACGCCGCCAATTTGAAGTGGACCATTTTGCCATCCCGGTGCCGGGTCTTTCATCAGAGCTGGCCCATTTGACTGTGGTTCAGTTGACCGATATCCACGTCGGTCCTTTTATGCCGCCGGAAGAACTTGCGGAGTACGTGGAAGCAGTGAACCGGCTCAAGCCTGATATCATAGCGCTTACAGGAGACTTTGTTGCGGGTAGTGAGAGCGAGGTGGGTCCCTGTGTTGAGTCTCTCGCGCAATTGCAACCGCGTTACGGCGTGTTTGCATGTATGGGGAACCACGATGTTTACGCCCGCGCGGAGGATAAGCTCGAGCACCTGTTTGCCGAGAAGGGGATTCAAACTCTACGTAACAGTGCAAAAAGCATCCGGATCGCGGGCTCCAAAGTTTCCGTGCTTGGGATCGACGATCTTGAGCGGGGTCACTCCGATTTACGACGCGCGCTCACGGTTTGTGAAAGGGAGCCGGGAGAAGTGAAGGTTCTATTGTCCCATCGGCCGGAGATCTTTCCCGAAGCAGCCAAAGGCGACATCGATCTCGTGCTTTCCGGCCACTACCATGGAGGGCAAGTGAAGCTGAGCCCGGCTGCGCGAAGTCTTTCCGTCGCCCGATTATTGACGCCTTATGCTGAGGGGCTTTTCCGGCTTGCGCGGCCGGGCCATGGCGCTGGGAAAACTGCGCACCTGTTCGTGAGTCGTGGCATAGGAATCACCGGGCTGCCTATCAGGATCAACTGCCCGCCGCAGATCGCACACCTTAGATTGATCAAGGCGTGAACAATATTTGGAACTTCTCGAACTGCTGGGACGAACGGAACCATACGCACCAGACCGTTCAAATCGTTCGATCCGTTCAAGCGGTTCAATCTGTTAAGTATGCTCGATGCGGCCGACGCCATCGGCTTTCTAAACCTCTCAACTGCCGCCAAAGCCGATCGTGACCTTGCCGGCTTCTACAATGACCGGTACCTGCCGGCGCCCGTTGGAATGCTTGAGCATCCGCTGTAGTCCGTCATTGTCTTGAAGGACATTGACGTAATTGAAGGGGATCTTCCGACGAGCGAAGTCCTCACGGGCTCTTGAAGTGTAAGGGCAAAGATCATGACCGAAAATCAGCACTTCCTCTGTCAACATTGTCTGTGGCTCCTGCGGATCAGTGGCGGATCATTTCGATTATCGATTTAAACAGACCTAGCTTAGCGAGTGGGCGGTAAATTGCAAGGAAGGACTTCACTGTGTTAGCTTGCCGAGATCCCGTCTTCTCGGTTCAGCCAGTGTTATGAGATCGCGCGAATAACCTGGCGTCATTAGCGAGCGACACTTCATCTCTGTATTCTATGCCCGGCATTCTCTACATCGTTGCCACTCCCATCGGCAATCTCGAAGACATTACCTTTCGCGCAGTGCGTATACTTAGAGAAGTCGATGTCGTCGCAGCCGAGGATACGCGTCACACGCAGATTCTTCTGAGCCGTCACGATATTCACACACCATTGACCAGCTATCATGAGCACAACGAGAAAACCAAATCCCAAGAGTTGGTTGCGAGGCTTGCACGGGGTCAGAAGATTGCCTTGGTGTCTGATGCGGGCACACCGGGGATCTCCGATCCGGGCTTTCGCTTGGTCGTACAGGCGATCCGTGCCGGGGTTCGGATCATTCCGATACCCGGCGCTTCAGCCCTGACCGCGGTTCTCAGCGCAAGCGGTTTACCAACGGACAGATTCGTGTTTGAAGGGTTTTTGCCAGCCAAGAAAAGCCAGAGGCGGGAAAGACTCCAAACTCTGCGGGATGAGACTAGGACGTTAATCTTTTACGAAGCTCCGCATCGACTGAAAGAAGCGCTCGACGACATTCACCAGCTGCTGGGAAATCGCGAAGCGGTGCTGGCGCGAGAGGTTAGCAAAATCCATGAGGAATTCCTGCGCGGACCCGTAAGTGAGCTGGTCCGCGCGCTCGGGAGCGGCGAGATGCGCGGAGAAGTGACGCTGATCATCAGCGGCTCATCGGGTGCACCCCGTGTTAACGAGGATCGATTGAAAGCTGAGATTGGTGAGCTCAAAGGCAGAGGGTTGCGGGTTAAGGAAATCGCTGAGGTCTTGGGCGAAAAATTTGGTTACCCCAAGAAGGAAATTTATCGCTTGGCGTTGCACGGAGAAAAGGTCAGCTCTTGACCTTGTACTCTTCCAGCTTGCGGTACAAGGTGGTTCGATCCACACCTAGAGTTTTGGCAGCTTCGGTTTTGTTCCCGCCCACGGTTTCCATGACTCGCATGATGTATTCTTTTTCCAAGTCCTTGAGCGTGTAGGATTTTGCAATGGCGTCGGCCAGTGGCAACACATTGTCGTTGCGGGCGACCAACGAAGGGGGAAAATCTTGCAGTCCAATGCGGGCCTCTTTGCCTAGGAGCACCGCCCTTTCTATAGCGTGTTCCAGCTCTCTGACGTTTCCCGGCCAGTGATAGTTCGTGAGCGCGTCAAGGGCCTCCGGTTCGATGCCGTCCAATTTACGATGGATCTGGCCGCTAAATTTTCGCATGAAGTGCTCGATCAGAATTGGAACATCTTCCGCTCTCTCGCGCAGGGGTGGCAGATCAATTCGGATTACGTTGAGCCGGTAATAGAGATCCTGCCGGAAGCGACCTTCCTGAACCAAAAGCTCCGGATCGCGGTTACACGCCGAAACCAACCGGGCGTCCACCTTCTCGCCTTGGTTTGTTCCCAACGGCCTCACTTCTTTGTCCTCGATAACGCGCAGCAGTTTGGCCTGTAGACTGAGGGGAATTTCGCTGATTTCGTCGAGAAACAACAAGCCACCGTTGGCCGCCTGAAACAGACCTCGCCGATCTTTGCGGGCGTCGGTAAAGGCGCCGCGCACGTAACCGAAGAGCTCGCTCTCCAAAAGCGTCTCCGGAATGGCGGCGCAGTTGATAGGAATAAAGGATCTTGCCGCCCGGGCGCTGTTTTGATGAATCGCCCGGGCGATCATTTCCTTGCCGGTGCCGCTTTCACCCACGATGAGGACGTTGACAGCCAGATCGCTAACATGAGCGACGAGCTCAAAGATCTCCTGCATTCTTGCGCTTTGGCCGATGATATTTTCAAATCCGTAGCGACTGTGGACTTGTTGGCGCAGCCTTTCAACCTCGCTCTGCAGGTTGCGTTGCTCCAGGGCCCGTTTGACCTGAAGCAGGATTTCATCGGTGCGAAACGGCTTGGTCACGTAGTGGAACGCTCCTGCGTGCATCGCTTCCACGGCGCTTTCGATACTGCCAAAGGCCGTGATCAAAAGAACTAAAGCCTGGGCATCGATCTCTCTAAGTTGTTTGACCAGCTCGGTTCCTCTCATGCGCGGCATCATGAGGTCGGTAATGGCTAGATCGAAGCTATCCGCGCGGTATCTTTGCACCGCCGACGGACCGTCGTGAACCATCTCGACTAGATAGCCCTCCTCGCGCAATATATCAGCAAGGAACTGGCACATCTCGCGATCGTCATCAACGACGAGAATCCTGGCCGGGTTGGTAGTTTCCTGTTTGAATCCTGGAGTCATTGGAGCTCTCGCTGTAATAGCTCTGCTTAGGTTGTTCTGTCGGAAGATAGATTATAAAGCGGGTAAAACAACCGGGCTCGCTTTCAACGTGAATATCACCACCATGCTCCTGGATGATGCCGTAACTCACGGACAAGCCCAGGCCGATTCCCTCGCCGACGTCCTTGGTGGTGAAAAATGGATCAAACACGCGGCCGATATGCTCAGAAGCGATCCCGGCACCGTTATCTTCGAAGGAGATTCGCAACCGATGACCCGCCGGCGGTGAAGCCCTAGTGAGACTGCGATCGTTGATTTCCGCGCCGATTTTGATCACGCCACCCGGGCCTAATGCGTGGAGCGAGTTCGAATAGAGATTGATGAATATTTGCTGTAGCAGTTCGGGATCAGCACTGATCTTAGGCAGTGTATTGAGGCCTGCCGTTTCAACTCGGATATCTTTTTCCCGGAGTTGGTGTGCTAAAAGATATCTTACGTTTTCCAAAAGCCCTAGTAGATCGACGGGCTGAAAAACTGGTTCTCTGCGCCGCGAAAACTCCAGGAGTTGGCGGACGATAGCTGCGATGCGGTCGCTCTGGGAGCGGATGACACCCAGATTGTCTTTAAGCTCTTCGGGACTCCGAGATCGACGCAAAAGGTATTCGGATCGCCCGCCGATGATGGCAAGAGGTGTGCCGATTTCGTGGGCCAGACCTGCGGCTAACCGTCCCACCGAGGCCAGACGTTCAGAGTGACGTAGCTCCCGCTCGAGCCTCAGCTTCTCCTGTTGCTCGTCCACGAGTCGCGCATGACTTTCTTGTAGCTTCTGGCACATAAGGTTGAATTCTCGAGCCAGCGAGGCGACCTCGTCGCGGCCCGTTATTTCGATGCTCTGCTCCCGTTGGCCCTGAGCCATCTCTTTAATCCGGCGAATCAGTTCGTTAATCGGTCGCGTTACGCTGCGGCGCACCAAAATCAGGACCAGGAGCGAGAGCAGAATGATTAACAGGGACGTCGTTGTCAGGATCCGGTTGCGTCGCTGCTCAATAGTGGCGAAGGTTGCGTATCCCTGACGAGCGAGCACGAACGCTCCGACAAGCTTATTGCTAGAGTCGACAATCGGTTCTGTTCGATAGTAGATCAAATTCCTGGGCTCTTGAATATAACCGTCGATTCCGTTGCCGCTCTGCAAAACGGGTCGAGGATCTAGTCTTGTGATGGGAGTTGGATCCAACTCTGGAAAATCGATCCCGTACCGCATTGAGGCTGAATGGGCCACAGGCTTGCCCGAAAGATCATAGACGATCACTCCGTGGATATTGCCCCTCGGCGCGGCAGTGTCGATGAATTGCTGCGTTTCCTTGAGGTCTAGCTTGTCGGCAAGCGTGCGGCTCAACCCCGCCTGCAAGACCCGGGAGAAACCACGCATCCCTACGCTTAGCTCGCGCTTAATACTTTCTTTGTCCTGTTGAATGCTCAGATAGCCGTGCACCGTCATGATAAGGACGATGACGGTGACCAGCGAAACGATGAGTTTGGTTCCAAGATTCATCTAGACGTGCGCCCTACAGAGAGCAATCATCATACCGAGAGCGGAACGAAAAAAAACAACGCTAGATCGTTTAAAAAATCAGCATCACGCGTGGGCTGTTGATTTAACTCACTGACCGATCTGTTGCAATCTACTGCGCCGTGTGGTGATTTGCAACGCGGATAAAAACTCGCAGATTTCATAGGTTAGCCTGGAGTGAAGGCTTACGGCTGCAAACTGCCGCACTCGCCACCGGGGCGCCAAAATGGAGACCCATGAGAAACTTTGAATTTGCAATATGATTTTGACTTTTAGCTTGAGGTGATTACTGGCACGCGCCTTGCAGGTTAGTTCGCTATCGAATCAAAAACGCTTGGTGAAGGGAGGTGAAAAAATGAAAAAGTTCGCAATTGCGTTGGCCATCGTTTTGGGTCTGGTTAGCTCAGTCGTCAGCCTATCAGCCCCGGTAAGTTATGCGCAGGAAGAGCCGGCACCGAAACCAGACAAGCCTGGTGATTAAGATCCGCCAGACGAATTTTCCGCTGTTTTAGATTGTTTTAGATAAGGGGATGTTAGTAACATCTCCTTATCTGTTTTTATTTTTGAATCTGACGTTGGAAGCGCCCTGAAGAAAATTGTCGAGAATGGAAGTTAGCGCTTTATATAAAAACTCTGAAATTCTTCCTTCGGAGCTTCCCATTCTGCGCTAACTTCCGTCACTTGCGCGCCCGGTGGGCCGCTGCGGCACCAGCTGATAAGCTTTTCCAGTT
>Ga0184626_10000042_pt1 | contig 26054 bp, 21 predicted proteins | sample PLM3_60_b1_FD_133142 | JGI IMG/M metagenome (GOLD analysis project Ga0184626, IMG submission 133142) | Groundwater sediment microbial communities from an aquifer in East River, Colorado, USA - PLM3_60_b1 | ecosystem: Environmental > Terrestrial > Soil > Riparian zone | place: USA: East River... | reverse complement strand
GGTCATGTGCGACCGCATCAGACAGGCCGGACATATGGATGCAAGCGATCCGCCCCAACCCTGCAACGCCTCTTGCAAGCAGGGGGCCGTCCACATATGGGTCCTCGCGTTCGCGAGGATGACAAACTTGGGGGCAACTCTCGCTACAATTCTCACAAAGATTGTCATCCCGGCGAAAGCCGGGACCCAGGGTTGCAGGGCGCCATTGCCGGATAGTCCCCTTAGCCCAAGAAGAGCCGCATCAGCGCCACCACCGCCACCGATGCCACCACGCTGAGGAAATCGTTGCCCGTCGTCCGCATCACCAGGATCGCGGTCGCCAGGCCGAGCCACTCGGCTGGGCCGCCATTGACGGCGATCGGGCCGAGAATCGCGCCGACCAGGGCGATGGGGATGGCTTTGAGCCAGGCTTCCACCCGCGGCGTCACCGTGACATAGCGCATGAGGAAGAATCCGCCGGCGCGGCAGGCATAGGAGGCAAGCCCCATCAGCAGGATGGCAGTGAGGGCGTCAGGCCGGATCAGCACGGCGGAAAGCTCCCACGAGACTACCGGCGAGTGCGCCGACCAGGATGTACCAGGGGCCGCTCACGGTTTTTTCGACGGCGACAGCGATGCCGGCAAGCAAGGGCCAGATCTGGCTGGCCTTCCGAAAGAAGACGACAGCCATGCCGGCGAAGAAGGCCGCCAGCATGAAATCGGCGCCGAAGCGATGGGGATCGCCGAGCAGCTGGCCGAAGACATGGCCGGCCGCCGTTGTCCCGACCCACAGAAACCAGAGAACGAACCCGCTACCGGCGATGAACGCCGCGTCGCGTCTGCCGTCCTCATGTTCGCGCATCGCCAGGGCCCAATTGCCGTCGCCCATCATGAACAAGGAGAAGTAAGACTGATGGGCCGGCAGCCCGCGATACCAGGGGCGAAGGGTGGCGCCCAGCAGCATGTAGCGCGAATTCATCGCCAGGGTGGTCAGCGTGACGGCGATGAAGGTCACAGGTTCCGTCCAGGCCTGCAACGAGGCCATTTGTGCGCCGCCGGCAAAGACAACGCCGCTGAACAGCATCGACTCGGCGGTGCTCAATCCGGCGGCGCTCGCCATGATTCCGAAGGCGATGCCGTACATGGCGATGCTGGGAACGAGGATCATGCCGCGCACGGCGCCGGCGCGAAAGCCGGCCCAGGTGAAGGGAGGTGCCGCGGATAGGTTCATGGGCGGGGTGCGATGTTGCCGTTTGCCGGGGAAAGTGGTATAACCAGTAAACACCACACTTGATGGTTAGGTCAAATCGAATGCGCAAGTATGGCTCCTATGCCCAGGCGCCGCCCAAACTTATCGCCGGAGCCCGCTGCCTGGATTTCCTCAATACGGTAGAGGACGCTCGGATAGAGCGGCTGACGAGCTACAGCGAGTTCATTATCTGGTCGAAGGCGGCTGGGCTGATTGACGCAGCTGGGCAGCGCCGCTCGCTGGCATTGGCTGCGAAGCAGCCGCAGGGCGCAGCGAGGGCGCTCGCCCTGGTACTAGAGGCGAGGGAAGCGCTGGCCGATCTATTCGGCGGCTCGGTGCCGCTGCGGAAGCCGGCAATGGCTGTCATCAACGGAATTCTGGCACGGGACCGCTTTGTTTTGCAGGTCGAGTCCGGCAATGCGGGATTTCACGAACACTGGAAGCCGGATTGTCAGGAACTGCGGCAACCGCTCTTGGTCCTGTTGCGGGAGGCGGCCGCGCTGCTCTCGTCTCCGGTGCAGCCGCAAATCCACTACTGTGCAAGTGATGACTGCCGATGGTTTTTTCTGGACACGTCGCGCAATCAATCGCGGCGCTGGTGCCAGATGGAGACCTGCGGCAACAACGCCAAGGCGAAGGCGCATTATCGCCGGCACCACACCGCCGGCTAGCGGGCAATGGCGGCCCTTGATTTCGGATTGCTGCCAGCGGAACCTACGATGATCACCGCAGCTGCAGGGAGTTCCCTTATGCTCTACGCCGTCCTCTTCGAAGACAACCCGGACCTCGGTGCCGATGTTCGCCGGCAAAACATCCCCGCCCATCTCGCCTTTCTCGAGCGGAATGGATCGCGGATCAAGTCGGCCGGACCGCTCCGCACCGCAACCGGCGATGCCGCGGGTGGCCTTTGGATCGTCGAGACGGACAGCGCCGACTCCGTCGACGCCCTCGTGAAGGAGGACCCGTTCTGGCCAACGGGGCTGCGCAAATCGGTTCGCATCCTCGCCTGGTCGCAGGTCTTTGCCGACGGCAAACGCTTGCTTTGAGGTAAAACCGCCACAGCACGGGCCAGGCGTGCCCTGGCCGACGAAGCGCATCGCTGCTGCCCTGCTGGCGTCGCCGGATCGGACGCGGGTCCATCACTGCGCGAACAACCACTGCCAATGGTTCTTCCTGGATACATCGCGAAATCAATCGCGGCGACGGTGCGAGATGGAGACCTGCGACAACAACGCCAAGGCCCGGGTGTACTATCGCCGGCATCGGCCGGATGCCTAGCTTGCGATTGCGATCGACTCAAGCTGAACCCGGTGCTCCCGGTACATCTCCCGCAACTCGGGCTCGCCCATGAGGTTACCTGGTTCGTCGCGGTAGCTGCGGTTGCCGATCAGCGGTTCGCCCTGCCAGGCACGCTCGATCGCCAGGCGCTCGGGCTCGTTGGCGAACCAGCGGATGAATTCATTGACTTTGGCCATAAGCCGGTATGACGCGGGTTCGGCCTTGATGCCGACGGCATAGTGCCATGGCGCTGATGCGATGTTGCCGGGAAGGATTTCGATGCGGCCGCGCCAGCGGCTTTCCGGCGCCGTGCAGGCCCAGTAATAGATCGGATGATCCACAGCGAAGGCGTCGACTGCGCCATCGGCGAGTGCATCATGAATGCGAGTCTGATCGCCGTAGGCGATGAGATTCGCCAGCCGCACTTTGCCGCCCGGGCGTTCGGCATTGGCGCGCCAGCGCAGGCCCGCTTCCTCGAGCGTGGCGAAGGCGGCGGGATCGTTGATGCAGCCGAGGACCTTGCCTTCGAGATCGCGGAGCGAGCGGACGCGTTCGTCGCCGGTGCGCCGCGCCAGAACGTATGCGAGATGGGTGTAGGGCTCGGAGAAGGCAACGCCCCTGTAGGACTCGCTGGGCGGCAGCGCCGTCCAGACCAGGTCGACCGGCGCCTCGCCGGGGCGGCGTCCGAAGTCGAGCAATTCGATGCAGCAGTCCCAGGGGTGCGTGACGAATTCGCAGCGCACACCGAGCCAACGGGAGAACGCAACCGCGTAGTCCACATCGAGGCCGCGCAACCGCTCATTCGACTGCAGCCGGAACGACAGGCCGACGAAGGCCGGCTCGATTGCGATACGCAGCGAGCCGCGGTCCAGCACGTCGTCGAGCCGGTCATAGGCCGGATCCGCCACCAGATGATGCTGGGCGAGGATATCCCCGAGTCTGGCGTCGCCACGGCCATCGGTGCAGTCGCCGATCGACGCCGACAGATCCTGGCACCAAATAGCCTTGGCGGTCGTCCGCCGCGACGCCTCTGTGCCCGCGCCGACCGCTTCGTGAATCACGCGGTTGTTCTCGCCGATCTCCTGGAGTTGTCGGCTCATGTCGTCGCAAATAGTGCGGACTTGTGTCAGGGACCGGCCGACATGGCCGACCAGATCGTCCAGCAGGCCATTCGACCGGTCGACCGACTGAGCCATTGCCGCACGCACATCCCCAAGGTCGATGCTCTTCGTGGCGCTGCGGGCGCCGTCCATCGTCCGCTGAGCCAAGATCCGCACCTCGCGCGCGACGATGGCGAAGCCGCGGCCATGTTCGCCGGCATGAGCCGCCTCGATGGCCGCATTCAACGCAAGAAGATTTATGGCATTGCCGATTTCGCTGATCTCGGCGAGCACGCGCGCGGTCTCGTTGGCCTTGTCTTCGAGATCCACGGCGATGGCGTTCAGCCGCTCGCGGATTTCAGTGACGACGCCGGCGATCTCGGCGCTGATGGTGGATTCCAAACCGTCGGCCGCCGCCGCGCTCTCGCGGGAACGCTGTCCGGCGGCGGTCAGCGCGGCGTCGAGCAGGCGCGACCGCTCCTCGATCTCGGACATGGCGCGGCTGCCGGCGGCCCCGGCGCGCAAGACATGCTGCTGTAAGCTCGCGATGCCCTTTGCTGCGACAGCGATGCTCTCTAATAGCGTATCCGGATGCGGCTCTGGCGCTGATCCGGCCGCTGTCACGACTGTCATACGCGTAGGAGCGTTCGACATCGAGTTCCCGGCCTCTTCCTATCGTCCCGGCCGCCGGTGTCAGAGACGGACACGGGCTGTTGCGTGGCGATGGACGACTAGACTTAACTATGCTTGATCGACATTAAATCATGGTTACCAAAGACTTAACGCTTCGTTCACAAGGCCGTCGGCGACGCATCAGGCACCGGGTTCCAGCGCCATTGCGGCGCGCCGGCGGATCACTATAGTGGGAGTCCTCAACGGGGTGCCCTTGTGGCTGAGAGGCGCGGTCTGCGCGCCAACCCGACGAACCTGATCCGGGTAATGCCGGCGGAGGGAGATGAGTCCAAGACTTCTCCATTTAATTCCCATGGGCCCTTTCCGCCGCCGCTCTCATTTTGCGGAGGTCGAAACATGCGTGTTCTGATTGCGGCTTTAGCGGCGCTTCTGACGATCGGCGGCGTGACGCAGGCGGCCGATCCGCCGGTGCTGACGGTCTATACCTACAATTCCTTCATCTCGGAATGGGGGCCGGGGCCGGCGGTGCAGAAGGCGTTCGAGGCGGATTGCGCCTGCAAGCTGGACTATGTGGCGGTCGAGGACGGAGCGGCGCTGCTCAGCCGGCTGCTGCTGGAGGGCAAGAACACCAAGGCGGATATCGTGCTGGGGCTCGACACCAACCTGACCGCGGAGGCGGCGGCGACCGGCCTGTTCATGAACCATGATCTGGATCTGAGCGCGCTCAAGCTGCCGATGGCTTGGACCGATCCGGTGTTCGTGCCGTTCGACTACGGCTATTTCGCCTTCGTCTACGACAAGGAGAAGATCGCCGCACCGCCCCAGAGCTTCGAGGAGCTGGTGAACGGCCCCGAAGACTGGCGGCTGCTGATCGAGGATCCGCGCAGCAGCACGCCGGGTCTCGGCCTGCTGATGTGGGTGCGCAAGCTCTATGGCGACCGGGCGCCGGAGATCTGGCAGAAGCTGAAGCCGCGCATCGTCACCGTGAGCAAGGGCTGGAGCGAGGCCTATGGCCTGTTCCTCAACGGCGAGGCGCCGATGGTGCTGAGCTATACGACCTCGCCGGCCTATCACATCATCGCCGAGAACACCGACCGCTACGGCGCCGCCCAGTTCAGCGAGGGGCACTATATGCAGGTGGAAGTGGCGGCGCGGACCTCGACCTCGGCGAATCCGGTGCTGGCGGAGAAGTTTCTCGCCTTCATGACGGGGCCGGGTTTTCAGGACGTGATCCCCACGACCAACTGGATGTATCCGGTGATCGAGACCAGCGGCGGCTTGCCCGACGCCTTCGCCAAGCTGCCGGTGCCGCAGCCGGCGCTGCTCTACACACCCGAAGAGGCAATGGCCGGGCGGAAAGCATGGATCGACGAGTGGCTGGCCGCGATGGGCAACTGATCCGGCCGCTGCTGCCCGGTTTTGCCGTGCTCGGCGCGGTCGGGCTGCTGATCGCGGCCGCGCTGTCGGGCATGATCGGCGCCGCCGGTGCACTGGACCCAGGAACGGTGCTCGGCAATCCGTACTACCGGGGGGTGATCCAATTCACTCTCTGGCAGGCGGCGCTATCGACGCTATTGAGCGTGGCGTTCGCGCTGCCGATTGCACGGGCGCTGGCGCGGCGCGACGATTTTCCCGGCCGCGCCCTGCTGCTGCGGCTGTTCATGCTGCCGATCGTCATGCCGACGCTCGTGGCCATCCTCGGCATCGTCGCGGTGTATGGCCGCGCCGGTTGGCTGAGCGAGGGCATTGCCGCGGCGGGCGGCAATATCCGGCTGAACATCTACGGGCTCGGCGGGATCCTGGTCGGCCATGTGTTCTTCAACCTGCCGCTGGCGGTGCGGCTGCTGCTGCCGGTGTGGGAGGGCATTCCCGAGGAGTATTGGCGGCTCGCCGGCCAGCTGGGCATGGGGTCGCGCGACATCCGCCGCGTCATCGAGTGGCCGCTGGTGAGCCGTGCGATCCCCGGCGTCGCCGGCGTGATCTTCATGCTCTGCTTTACCAGCTTTCCGGTGGTGCTGCTGCTGGGCGGCGGCCCGGCGGCCACGACCATGGAAGTGGCCATCTTCCAGTCCGTACGGTTCGATTTCGATCTGGAGCGCGCGGCGGTGCTGGCGCTGCTGCAGATCGGCATCTGCGGCGTTCTGGTGGGCAGCGGATTCATGCTGATGCCGCCTCTGCCGCGCGGGCAGGGGATGCGCCGTGCCGTGCCGCGGCCGGATGCGGGTGCCAGGAGCGCGCGGGTCACCGACTGTGTTTGGCTCGTGATAGGCCTGCTGTTCGTCGGATTGCCGATCCTGGCGGTGCTCATCCACGGGTTTGCGGGACCCGTGGCACGCGTCATGGGCGAGGGGAGTCTCTGGCGGGCGGCGGGGGTCAGCGTGCTGCTGGCGCTCGGCGCGAGTTTCCTCAGCCTGGTCCTCGGCGTCTGTCTGTCGGTGACCTTGCGTCATCTGCGCTTTCGTCGCTATGCCCATCGCCGTGCGGCGATGATGGAGGCGGGCGGATCGCTGATGCTGGTGGTGCCGCCGCTCGCGCTGGGTACAGGACTCTATGTGCTGCTGTCGCCCTATCTGAATGTATTGGCTTGGGCACCGGTCTTTGTCGTTCTGCTCAATGCCTGCCTCTGCCTGCCCTATGTGTTGCGCAGCCTGGAGGAGCCGATGCAGCGGATCATGGAGCGTCATGACCGCCTGGCGCGCAGCCTGGGCATCGCCGGTTTCAACCGGCTGCGGCTGGTGGAGTGGCCGGTGCTGCGGCGGCCGCTGGGCCGCGCCGCCGCGCTCAGCGCCGCGCTGGCGATCGGCGATCTCGGCGTGATCGCGCTGTTCGGCACGCCGGAGACGGCGACGCTGCCGCTGCTGCTCTATCAGCGGCTGGCGGCCTATCAGTTCGCCGCCGCTTCGGTGATGGCGCTGGTGTTGCTGGGGCTGTGTCTGGCGATGTTCGTGTTCCTGGAAAGGGCGATCGGCGGCCATGCGCGCGCTTGATATCGAAAAGCTGCGCTTCCGCTATGAGGAAATGCAGATGGAGTTCGACCTACATGTGGATCCCGGCGAGTTCCTGGGCGTGATCGGGCCAAGCGGCGCGGGCAAGAGCACCCTGCTGTCATTGATCGCCGGGTTCGAGCGGGCGGACAGCGGCAGCATCCGCATCGGCGGCGAGGATGTGGCGGCGCTGCCGCCGGCCGAACGGCCGGTGACCATGCTGTTCCAGGACAACAACCTCTTCGCCCATCTGACGGTGGAGCAGAATGTCGCCCTCGGCATGCATCCGGGTTTGCGCCTCGACAACGGCCAACGGGAGAAAGTAACAGCCGCGCTGGAACAGGTGGGGCTCGGCGGCTTTGCCCAGCGACGGCCCGATCAGCTCTCCGGCGGCGAACGGCAGCGCACGGCGCTGGCCCGCAGCCTGGTGCGCAACCGGCCCGTGCTGCTGCTGGACGAGCCGTTCGCGGCGCTGGGGCCGGCGCTGCGGCGGGAAATGCTGGACCTGGTCAATGAGCTGCGGCAGGCCCAGGGCTTCACGGTGCTGTTCGTGACGCACCAGCCGGAGGATGCCCTGCATGCCGTCGGACGGGTCGCCTTTATCGCCGAAGGCCGCGTGGCCGCCACTGGCCCGGCCCGGGATTTGTTGTTACACCCCTCTTCGGCCGCGCTGCGGGCCTATCTGGGCCCGGACTGGTTGGCAGATCGCGGTTAGGAGGACAAGTGCCCATCGAACCGCTGCTGCCCGAACAGCTCTATCGCTGCTGCACCGGCGAATTGCCGGAGTTCGCCACCACCGCCGAGCTCGAGGATCTGACGGACGTTCCCGGGCAGGAGCGGGCGATGCGCGCCATGCGCTTTGGCATCGGCATCAAGCGGCCCGGCTACAACATCTTCGCCCTGGGCGGACCGGGTACGGCCAAGCATTCGATGGTGCGCGAGTTCCTGGACCAGGTTGCGCTGAGCGAGCCGGTGCCGCCGGATCTCTGCTATGTGTTCAATTTCGATGAGCCGAACAAGCCGATCGCCATTACGCTGCCGCCGGGCAAGGCCGGTGAATTTCGCGTCAGTATGGCGCAGCTGGTCAAGGAACTGCGGGCGTCCATGCCGGCCTTGTTCGAGAGCGCGAACTACCGCGCGCGGCGGCAGGTCATCGATGACGAATTCAAGCAGCGCCAGGAGGCGGCGTTCGAGCATCTGCAGGAACTGGGCCGCGCACGCAGCGTCGCGTTGATCCGCACGCCCTCCGGATTCGGCTTTGCACCGGCGGTCAACGGCAAGGTCACGAGCCCGGAGGAGTTTCAGAAACTTCCCGATGAGACGCAGGACAAGATCCGCGATGTCATCGAAGGGCTGCAGGAGGAATTGGAGCGAACCCTGAGTCAGCTGCCCGGCTGGGAGCGGGAACGGCGGGAGCAGCTCGTCTCCCTCAACCGGAAGATGACCACCTTCGCCGTCGGCAACCGCATCGACGATATCCAGGCACGCTACAAGGACTACCCGCCGATCCTGGCCTATCTCGATGCCGTCGAGCGCGATATCGTCGATCATATGGAAATCTTCCTGGGCATCGTGCGGGAACAACAGGAGCAGGGACCGTCGCCGCAAACGCTCGCCGGCAACCGTCTCGCCGATGGCGAACGTTTTCGCCGCTACCAGGTCAATGTCATCGTCGACAACAGCGGCAGGATCGGCGCGCCGGTCATCTATGAGGACAATCCGACCTTCGCCAATCTGGTGGGCGTAATCGAGCAGCTGGCGGAAATGGGCGCGCTGATTTCCGATTTCACGCTGATCAAGGGCGGCGCGCTGCATCGTGCCAATGGCGGCTATCTGGTGGTGGATGCGCGGAAACTGCTGATCCAGCCCCACGCCTGGGAAGCCCTGAAGCGGGCGATCCGGGCGCGGGAAATCCGCATCGAGTCGCCGGGGCAGATGTATACGCTGGTGACGACCGTGACGCTGGAGCCGCAGCCGGTGCCGCTCGCGATCCGCGTGGTGCTGGTGGGCGACCGGCAGCTCTACTATCAGCTTTCGGAATTCGATCCGGATTTCGCCGAATTGTTCAAGGTCGCGGCGGATTTCGAGGACGACATGCCGCGGCGGCCGGATACGATGGTGGCCTTCGCGCGCCTGGTCGCGACGATTACGCGGCGGGAGAATACGCGGCCGTTCGAGCGCGACGCCGTGGAGCGGATTGTCGAGCACGCCTCCCGGCTGGCCGACGATGCGGGGAAGCTCTCCATGCGCATCGCCGCAATCGCCGATGTGATGCGCGAGGCCGATTATCTCGCGGAGCAGGAAAAGCGCGAGAATGTCGGGCTGCAGCAGGTGGAAGAGGCGCTGGCGGCGCAGCGGGACCGCAGCGAGCGGGTGCGCGACCGGTCGCACGAGATGATCCAGCGCGGCCTCGTGCTGATCGACACCGACGGCGCCAAGGTGGGGCAGGTCAACGGCCTCTCAGTGATGACCCTGGGCACCATGAGCTTCGGCAAGCCAACCCGCATCAGTGCCCGGGTGCGCCTCGGCCGCGGCGAAGTGATCGATATCGAGCGGCAGGTGGATTTGAGCGGTCCGATCCATTCCAAGGGCGTGCTGATCCTTTCGGGCTACCTCGGCTCGCGTTTTGCCCAGAATCATCCGCTGTCGCTGTCGGCGACGCTGGTGTTCGAGCAATCCTATGGCGGCGTGGACGGCGACAGCGCGTCATCGACGGAGCTTTACGCGCTGCTTTCCGCATTGTCCGGCCTGCCGATCAATCAAAGTCTCGCGGTGACCGGCTCGGTGAACCAGGATGGCGAGATCCAGGTCATCGGCGGCGTCAACGAGAAGATCGAAGGATTCTTCGACGTCTGCAGCAGGCGCGGCCTCACCGGAAAGCAGGGCGTCATGATCCCCGCCGGCAATGTGCAGCATCTGATGCTGCGGCGGGACGTGGTGAATGCCGTGAGCGCTCGCAAGTTTCATATCTATCCGGTACGGCGGATTGACGAGGGAATTGAACTGCTGACCGGCGTCGCCGCGGGCGAACGCCAGGCCGACGGCAGGTTCCCCGAGGGATCGGTCAATCGCCGGGTCGAGGACCGGCTGATCGCCTTGGCGGAGCAGCGCCGCCGTTTCGGTTTGAACAGCGAGGCGGGTGTTTAGACCGTTCAGGCGCGCCAGTAATCGACCAGTGTCCAAATCCCCAGCAACAGAAAACCCAGGCCGGCGATCAGCTTCAAGGGGACGCGCGACAGATAGGCCGCGCCCGTGCTGCCGATGAAAACGGCGAGCGCGGTCGACAAGCAGAGCGCGCCGGCGGCCGCGATGAACACCAGAACCGGGCTGTGCTTGCTGTCGGAAGCGAACAGCAACGTCGCAAGTTGCGTTTTGTCGCCGAGCTCGGCAACGAAGACCGCGCCAAAGATGGCAATCAGCTTGAGGATTTCGGGATGCATGATGTTTTCGCCGGAAAAAAGGAAAGATCTCAGTCAAACATTCCGGGACGCGCCAGTCCATGCGGCCGATTGTCGGCGCCTATGCCCGCTTTCGCAGTTGGCCCTGCAATGCCGCCAGAAGACCTTCGCGCTCGGCGTTGGTCTTGATCTCCGCCAGCCGCTGGCGAAGATCCAGGACGAAGGCGGCGTGGCGGTTGTGCCAATCCTCCTTGCCGACTTGTTCCGCAGGCAAACGATGGGCCGTCTCCGTGATCATACGGCCGGCTGTCAGGTCGAACCGATCGTCGAGTTCCGGCAGAAAGATCTTGTTGCCATCGCTGCCGGCCTGAATTAGCGCCGCCTTGAAGGCCTGGCGTCCCTCCGACTCGCCATGGGTCAGGAAGATGCCGTCCTTGACCGGCAGGCGCTCGCGAATCCAGGTCACCAGTTCCGGCCCGTCGGCATGGCCGGAATATCCGTCCAGCCGCCGGATCGCCGCGCGGACCGTGACTTCTTCATTGTGAATGCGGACCGACTTCACGCCGGAGACCAAGAGCTGGCCCAGCGTGCCCGGCGCCTGATAGCCGACGAAGAGAACGGTGGATTCCGGCCGCCAGAGATTGTGCTTGAGGTGATGTCGGATGCGACCCGCTTCGCACATGCCGCTGGCGGAGAGAATGATCGCGCCGCCTTTGATTATGTTCAGTGATTTGCTTTGGTCGACAGTCTCGACGAAATGGACGTTCGGCATATCGAAGGGGGAACCGTCCTCCATATCTTCCAGGTCTTTCGCATGTTCCATGAACACCTTTGTCGCGCGCACGGCCAGCGGCGAGTCGATATAGACATGGCTCTGTGGCAGCTCGCGATGGCGAAACAAGTGGGCGAGATCGAGCATCAGTTCCTGGGTTCGCTCGACGGCGAAGGACGGAATGAGGAGGTTACCGCCACGGTCCAGGGCCGCCTTGACTTCGTCGCGCAGACGGGCGCGTCGCTGTTCCGGCGTCGCCTCCGGCCGGTCGCGGCCGCCATAGGTGGATTCCGTAATCACATAGTCAAAACCTTCGGGCGCATCAGGTTCGGGATGAAACGCTTTGTGGCTCGGCCCGAGGTCGCCGGAGAAAAGCAGGCGAAGGATCGGACGGTCCTTTTCACCGGTTTCGATTTCAATCTCGATCGACGCCGATCCCAGGATGTGGCCGGCATTCCAGAACCGGGCGCGTACGCCCGGCGACGGCTTCAGCCATTGCTCGTAGGGCGCATCGCGGATCTGTTCCAGGCAAGCCTTGGCGTCCTCGAGCGTATAGATCGGCGTCAGCTTCTCCTGGCCCCGCTGTTGGTTGCGGCGGTTGAGGCGCTCCACTTCCGATTCCTGAATGCTGCCGGAATCCGGCAGCATGAAGGTCAGAAGGTCGGTGGTGCTCGGGCTGGTGTAGATCGGGCCGCGGAACCCGGCCTTGGTCAGCCGCGGCAGCATGCCGCTGTGATCGATATGGGCATGAGTCAGCAGGACGAAGGACAGTTCGCGGGGATCGAAGGGCAGCGGTCGATGATTGAGCGCATTGAGCGTTTTCGACCCCTGAAACATGCCGCAATCCACCAGGAAACTGCCCTGAGGATGGGCGACGCGATAGCAGGAGCCGGTCACGCTGCCGGCGGCGCCGTGGAAGTCCATTGTAACGGTCATTGCGGCCTCTCATTACTCGACTCGCCGATGCGGAAGCGGTGCGGGAAATGCGCGCCTCGATCGGCGCCGAGGTTACCGACTGTGGGTAAATCGTCCAAGGGCGATGGTGGTTCCCCGAACGAAAACACCCCAGCCTTTCCGCCGGGGTGCTGTCTATCGCAATCGGGCGTGGGCGGCGTCAGACGTGGAACGACTCGCCGCAGCCGCAACGGCCCTTTTCGTTGGGATTCTTGAAGACGAAGCCGGACTGCAGCTTGTCTTCGACGTAATCCACTTCGGTGCCGATGATGAACATTGTAGCGCGCGGGTCGATGAAGATCGTCACGCCCTTGTCCTGCACCACCTCATCGTTCGGGCCCTTCTCGTCGGCATAGTCGATGACGTAGGAGAGGCCGGAGCAGCCCTTGCTCTTGACGCTGATGCGCAGGCCGGCGGGCGGATGGTCGCGCTTGACCAGGAGCGACTTGAAACGCTCGGCCGCGGCGTCGGTGATCTTGATCGCACTCAGTGCTGGACGCATGACGATAACTCCAATGGCTCTCTTAGGTAACGCTAGTACATGCCCAATTCAAGCTGGGCGGCTTCGGACATGCGGGATTTGTCCCAGGGCGGATCCCACACCAAGTCTACATCGATATCGTTAAGGCCTTCGACCTTGGCGACGGCGTCGCGCACCATTTGCGGCATGGTTCCGGCCACCGGGCAGCCCGGCGCCGTCAGGGTCATGCGGATGGCGACATTGCCCTTGGCGTCGATATCCAGGTCGTAGATCAGGCCCAGCTCATAGATATTCACTGGGATTTCCGGGTCATAGACGGTGCGGATCGCGTCGATGATCTGCGGCCGGAGCGCCTCGATCTGCTCGGCGCTCAGCGTAGCGCCACCGCCATTCGGGGCCGGCGTCGGATCAAGCTGGGGAATCTGCACGGGCTGGAGTTCAGCAGTCATAGCCGAGGGTCCTCCGTCGAGACCGGGACCTGCTTGTGGTTTAGGGCAGCCATCAGCGTATGCCACGAAAGCGTCGCGCATTTCACGCGCATAGGATATTCGCGCACACCCGACAGCACCGTCAGCTTGTCCAGGGCGCCGGCGTCGGCGCCTTGGCAGGCGCTCTTCCCGGTCATGGAATCGTGGAAGCGATCAAACAACTCCCGCACCTCGACTTCGGTCTTGCCCTTCAGCACTTCGGTCATCAGCGAGGCGGAAGCCATGGAGATAGCACAGCCGCGGCCCTCGAAGGTGACGTCTTCGACGATGCCGTCCTTGACCTTGAGATAGACGGTCACGCGGTCGCCGCAGAGCGGATTGTCGCCCTTGGCCTCGCAGTTCGCCGCCGGCAGCTTGCGGAAATTCCGCGGCTGGCGGCTGTGGTCGAGGATGACCTCCTGATAGAGTTCGCGCAGTTCGGACATCAGTTGAATATCTCCCGCACCCGCAGCAATCCGTCCGCGAGCGCGTCCACATCATCGAAGCCATTGTACAACCCGAACGAGGCACGCGCCGTTCCCACCACATTCATGCGGTCCATCAGCGGCTGCGCGCAATGATGGCCGGCGCGCACGGCGATGCCCTGGCGGTCCAGCACCGTGCCGATGTCATGGGGGTGGGCACCCTCCATAACGAAGGAGACGATGCTGGCTTTCTGTCGGGCGCGGCCGACGATGGTGAGGCCCGGAACGGCGGTCAGGCGTTCCGTCGCGTAAGCGAGCAGAGCCTGTTCATGAGCGGCGATGCGATCGAAGCCGAGGGCGGTCACATAGTCGGCCGCCGCGGCGAGGCCGATGGCGCCGGAGATATGGGGCGTGCCCGCCTCGAACCGGTTGGGAATATCGGCGAATTCCGTCTTTTCGAACGTCACCGAACGGATCATGTCGCCGCCGCCCTGGTAGGGCGGCATGGCGTTGAGCAGATCGGCCTTGCCGTAGAGCACGCCGATACCGCTCGGGCCATAGACCTTGTGGCCGGTGAAAACGAAGAAATCGCAATCGAGCGCCCGCACATCCACGGCGCGATGGGGTGCTGCCTGGGAGCCATCGACCATCACATGAGCGCCATGCTCACGGGCGATGCGGATGATATCCGTCAGCGGCGTGACCGTGCCCAGGGCATTGGACGTATGGGTTACGGCGACCAGGCGGGTGCGTGGCGTGAACAGCTTGGCGTACTCGTCCAGCAGGAATTCGCCGGCATCGTTGATCGGCGCTACCTTGAGCACGATTCCCTTGCGGTCCCGCAGCAGCTGCCAGGGCACGATGTTGGAATGATGCTCCAGGGCGGAGATGATGACCTCGTCGCCGGCCTTGAGGAAGCCTTCGCCGTAGCTGTAGGCAACCAGATTGATCGCTTCGGTGGCGCTGCGGGTGAAAATGATCTCGCGTCCTTCGCGGGCATTGAGGAATTTGGCGATCCGCTCGCGCGCGCCTTCGAAGTTCAGGGTCGCGCGCTCGCTTAGCCAGTAGACGCCGCGATGGACGTTGGCATATTCGGTTTCGTAGCAGTTCTTGATCGCGTCGATCACCGCACGCGGCTTTTGCGCGCTGGCGGCGCTATCGAGGAACACCAGGCGATGGCCATGCACTGGCTTTCCCAGGATCGGGAAATCGCGGCGGATGCGCTCCAGATCCAGGATCGGCGCGTTGCGTCCCGGTGCCGTCGCCAAAGCTGCGGTTGCCGCACCACTCATGCGCCAGTCCTCTCGCCGATGCGCGTCATCCAATCGCGGATATGGCGCAGGAATTCGTCGCGCACCGCCGGCAGGTCCACCGTGCCGACGAGGTCTTCGATGAAACCTTCGACCAGCATCTGCCGCGCCTCGGCCAGGCCTATGCCGCGGGTCCGCAGATAGAACACGGCGTCCTCATCCAATTCGCCCACGGTGGCGCCGTGACTGCATTTCACATCGTCGGCGTAGATCTCCAGCTCGGGCTTGGTGTCCATCTCGGTCCGGTCGGAGAGCAGGATGGTCTTGTTGAGCTGGCGGCCATCCACCTTCTGCGCGCCCGGCTGAACAGTGATGCGGCCCTGGAACACGCCATGGGCCTGATCGTCGAGCACGCCCTTGTAGGTTTCGACGCTCGTGGTCTCGGGCGCGGCGTGCTGGATATCCGTGGTGTTGTCCATATGCTGGCGCCCGCGGCCGAGATAGCAGCCATCGAGGCGGCAGGCAGCGCCCGCCGCATTCAGCGAAACGGTTATTTCGTGGCGCGAGAGCCCCGCGCCGGTCGTCAGCACGAAGCTCTCGAAGCTGCCGCCGCGGGCAACGGCCGCGGTGGCCGCGGCAATGTGGAAAGCTTGGGCGCCTTCGTCCTGGATCTTGAAGTAGCGGCAGCGCGCCTCTTCGCCGACCGCGATCTCGCTGTGATGGTGCGTCCAATAGGGATCGGCGGCCCCGCCGGCGAAACGTTCGACGATCGTGCAGGCGGCGCCATTGCCGAGGGCGATGATATGGCGGTGATGGAACGCCCTGGCCGCGCTGTTGGTGTCGGCGATGTGCAGGATTTCGATCGGACCCGCCAGCGCGACGCCGTCATCGAGCCGCAGCAGAACGCCGTTGGCCATGAAGGCCAGATTGAGCGCCGCCAGCGCGTCCTCGGTCTTTGCCGGGTCCAGGGAGCGGCGGAGCCAGTCGGCGTCGGCGGTCAGCGCTTCCGGCACGCTCATCAGGCGCACACCCTTGGGCAGGCGATCGGTGTCGGATGCGGACGCGTGAAGGGACCCGTTGACGAAGACGAGGCGGGCGATAGCGCCGGGGATGGCTGCGGGGATCGCCGGCTGCTTGATGTCCGCCGGCTGTTGCGTCTCGGCGGCGAATTCGCGCGCGGCGACCTGATGAAGATTGGTGTATTTCCAGCGTTCGACCCGCGTCGACGGCAACTCCTGCCGCCGGAAACGCGCCAGCGCCTCGGCGCGGATATCCCGCAGCCAGGGCAGGTCGCTGCCCGGCAGCGCCGGTGCGACCGTGGCAAAGCGGTCGGCGTAGGGCAGGGCGATGGAACGGTTCGAGGCGGGCATGCGCTGGGCCTCTAGGCGGCCGGCCGGTTCGCCTGATGGCGGACATAGCCTTCCTTCTCCAGCTGCAGCGCGAGTTCGCGCCCGCCGGAGCGGACGATGCGGCCGTCGGAGAGCACATGGACGAAATCGGGCTGCACATAGTCCAGCAGCCGCTGGTAGTGGGTGATCACCAGCATCGAACGATCGGGCGCCCGCAGAGCGTTTATGCCCTTGGAGACGATCTTCAGCGCATCGATATCGAGGCCGGAGTCGGTTTCGTCGAGGATCGCCAGCGTCGGTTCCATCAGGGTCATTTGCAGGATCTCGGTGCGCTTTTTCTCGCCGCCGGAGAAGCCGACATTCAGGGCGCGCTTCAACATTTCCTCGGGAATGCCGATTTCGTCGCGCTTGGCGCGGATCAGCTTGAGGAACTCCATGGCGTCCAGCTCCTGCAGGCCGCGATGCTTGCGCACCGTATTAAGCGCCGACTTCAGGAAATTGTTGCTGCCGACGCCCGGAATCTCCACGGGATACTGGAAGGCGAGGAAGATGCCTTCGCGTGCCCGCTCCTCGGTGCTGAGTTCGAGCAGGTTCTTGCCCTGATAGAGAATTGCGCCGTCGGTGACCTCGTAGCCATCGCGGCCGGCCAGGACATAGGACAGCGTGCTTTTGCCGGAGCCGTTGGGTCCCATGATCGCGTGCACTTCGCCGGCCGCGATTTTCAGATCCACGCCTTTCAGGATCTGCTTGCCGGCGACGGTGACGTGGAGATTGTGAATTTCCAGCATACTTTACTTCTCTCATTCGGCGCGGCGTCAGCCGACGCTGCCTTCCAAACTGATGCCGACCAGCTTCTGCGCTTCGACGGCAAATTCCATCGGCAGCTCCTGCAGCACTTCCTTGCAGAAGCCGTTGACGATCAGCGACACCGAATCTTCTGGCGACAGGCCGCGCTGGCGGCAATAGAAGAGTTGATCCTCGCTGATCTTCGACGTCGTCGCCTCATGCTCGATGCGCGCAGAGCGGTTGCGGCTCTCGATATAGGGCACGGTGTGGGCGCCGCAGCGGTCGCCGATCAGCAGCGAGTCGCACTGGGTGTAGTTGCGCGCATTGGCAGCACCGGGCAGCACACGGACCAGGCCGCGATAAGTGCTCTGGGCGCGGCCGGCGGAGATGCCCTTGGCGATGATCGTGCTGCGGCTGTTGCGGCCGATATGGATCATCTTGGTGCCGGTATCGGCCTGCTGGTAGTTGTTGGTGATGGCAATGGAGTAGAAATTGCCCACCGAGTTCTCGCCCTGCAGGATGCAGCTCGGATACTTCCAGGTAATCGCCGAACCGGTCTCGACCTGGGTCCAGGAGATCTTCGAGTTCCGGCCGCGGCAGGCGCCGCGCTTGGTGACGAAGTTGTAGATGCCGCCCTTGCCGTTCTGGTCGCCCGGATACCAGTTCTGCACGGTGGAGTACTTGATCTCCGCGTCATCCAGCGCGACCAGCTCGACCACGGCGGCGTGCAGCTGGTTCTCGTCGCGCATCGGCGCGGTGCAGCCCTCGAGATAGCTTACATAGCTGCCGCGGTCGGCGATGATCAGGGTGCGCTCGAACTGGCCGGTCTGCGCCGCGTTGATGCGGAAATAGGTAGACAGCTCCATCGGGCAGCGCACGCCCTCGGGCACATAGACAAAGGATCCGTCGGTGAAGACGGCGGAGTTCAGCGTCGCGAAGAAATTGTCGGAGTAGGGAACCACGCTGCCGAGATACTTCCGCACCAGCTCCGGATGATTCTTCACCGCATCGGAAATCGAGCAAAAGATGACTCCCACTTCCTCCAGCTTCTTCTTGAAGGTGGTGGCGACGGAAACGCTATCGAACACCGCATCGACGGCGACGCCGCCCAGGATCTCCTGCTCGCGCAGGGGGATGCCCAGCTTCTCATAGGTCTTGAGCAACTCCGGATCGAGTTCGTCCAGGCTCTTCGGCGCGATCTTCTGCTTCGGCGCCGCGTAGTAATAGGCGTCCTGATAGTCGATCGGCGGATAGCCGATCTTGGCCCATTTGGGCTCTTCCATCTGGGTCCAGGTGCGATAGGACTTGAGGCGCCAGTCCAGCAGCCACTGCGGTTCGTTCTTCTTGGTGGAGATGAAGTGGACCGTGTCCTCGCTCAGGCCCTTCGGCGCCATATCCGACTCGATGTCGGTGACGAAGCCATATTTGTATCGCTCGCCGGCGAGCGAGTGGACCTTCTCGGCCGTTTCAACGCTGCTGGCCATGGGCTTTCCTACGATTTTGTTGCGGTCTGGTCGCTTGCCGGCGCTGCTGCTGCGGCTTCTGCCGGCGGCCAGGGCAACGGTTCGCTCATCAATTCTGGCGCCAGTTCCGACAGGGGGACGCTGGCCAGCGCAGCGCGGATTGCGTCGTTAAGACGATGCCAGCCGCGGCGAGTCGGGCAGAGAGATTCGACTTCGCACAGGCCGCTGCTGCCTTCCTCCAGGCAGATAGTCAGGGCAATCGGTCCGTCAACGGCTGTTACGATGTCGGCGGCGCTGATCTGATCGGCGCTGCGCGCCAGGCGGTAACCGCCCTTGGCGCCGCGAATCGAGCTCAAAATTCCTGCTTTTGCTAATGCCGCCAATAGTTTACTGACTGTCGGCGCGGGTAAGCCGGTGGTCTCCGCCAGGTCATAGGCATTGTGACAACAGCCGCGGTGACTGGCGATATGGCAGGCCAGAACTACACCGTAGTCGGCCAGTCTGCTGACCCTGATCATTGGCGCCGCCTATGTGAAATACGACTAAATTGGTCGTATTTCCAAGATAGGAATTATCCGGCGAGTGTCAAGCGCAATAGCGTAGCGGAAACAGGCACTTCCCCGAGCTGTGTCTAGGCCAGCTGACGGGTTTCGCCGGCGGCAACACTGGGTTGATCAGGCAAAACGCGGCTCAACGGGAATTGCAGGGTGACCGTCGTGCCTTCGCTCGGACGGCTGGTAATCCCCAGCGTGCCACCGTGGAGCTCGACATAAGACTTAACGATCGGCAGGCCGAGCCCCGTGCCCTGATATTTACGGCTGAGGGAGCTGTCGATCTGACCGAAGGGTTCGAGCGCTGTAGCCACATCCTGCGGCGCAATGCCGATGCCGGTGTCGCGGACGGCGATGCTGAGCCCGCCATCGCTGGCGCGGTCGACCAGGACCGTGACGCTGCCGCCCGAAGGCGTGAACTTCAGGGCATTGGACAGCAGGTTGCTCAGGCACTGGCGCAGGAGGCGGTCGTCGGCCTTCAGGCGCTGCGGCGCGCCCTCGGCCAGCGTATGGGACAGGGACACGCCGGCATTGGTCGCGCGTTCGCGGAACAGGCGCTCCAGCCGCTGGATCAGCTCGAGGATGGAGATTTCCACTTCGTTGAGCTTGACGGCGCCGGCCTCGACCTTCGACAGATCGAGAATGGTGTTGATGATATCCAGCAGATGCGTGCCGCTGTCATGGATATCCTGCGCATATTCCTGGTACTGCCGATTGGGCAGGGGTCCGAAGAGCTGGCGCGCCATCATCTCGGAGAAACCGATGATGGCGTTGAGCGGCGTGCGCAGCTCGTGGCTCATGTTGGCGAGGAACGAGGTCTTCGCACGGTTGGCGAGTTCCGCCTGCTGCCGCGCCACCGACAGGCTCCTCTCGCGCTGCTCGATCTCGGCCAGCATTTCGTGGAAGCGATCGACCAGTTCGCCGAGTTCATCATTGCCGTGCTTGCCGATGCGAATGGAATAGTTGCGCGTTTCCGAAACCAGTTTCATGGACTGGGCGAGCTTGGCGATCGGGCTGGACACTACGCGCTGCATCCAGGCGGAAATTATCAGCGCGATGACCAGCGAGCCGCCAAAGATGGCGGCCGCAACGCCGATCAGCACCGCAAGCTGACTATAGAAGTTGGCAAGGCTGGCATTGACGACAATGTAGCCGATCGTGCTGTTTTCGGCGGTGATGCTGCGGATCAGGCGGATGTGATCGCCCATCTCGATAGGTGTGTCGAGCAGAATCGAATCCGGCAAAGTTGTCGAGGCGCCATTGGGATAGGCGGCGAAGATCTCGCGGTTCTCCTTGAAAATAAAGGCCGACTCGATCTCGCTCTTGGCGCTGAGCGACTCCAGGATCGATTGCGCCCGCGCGCCATCCTCGAACAGGATCGTCGCGTCGCTGTTGCGGCCAACGATCTCCGCCACCGTGGAGATTTCCTGAATCAACCCGGCGCGCCGGGTCCGGTATTCATTGCTGACATTTATCAGCGTCGAGATCAGCAACACCACGGCGCTGACTGAAATGATGATCAGGGTCAGCTTGCGCCTGATGGAGAGGTTGCGGAACCAGTTCACTGCGTACCCGCATCTCCGGGCGAACCCGTCACTGAATCGGCGAGCTTTCGCAGATGTATGCCGATCAGTAAACCGCGGCGCTGGGCCTCCGGCACGTCCAGATCGAAATGAAGCCGGTTGTCGATCGATTTGAGCCGCAGGATCGCATCCACATGGGCCGGAGTCGCATCGTCAGCAATGGTCAGCACCGGCGATCCGTTGACGGCCTCGCGCAACTTCGCCGCTTCGTCTTCGGACAGATTGCCAATCGCCACGATCATGCAATCGCTCAGGCGTTCCGGAGCCACATCCCGCTCGATCTGTAGCGGCCGGCCCTGAAGGCGCTGATCGGCGATGGAACCCCAGGCGTCGCCGAACGGATCGGCGCCAATGGTGCAGAGTCGGGCGACCGGGCCGATCTCCCGAGGCCATTGCACATGGCGGGCGAAGTCGAGGATGAACGCCGCCTTGATCTTGTAGGCGCGCGTCGGGGTTTCCGCCTGCGCAGTCGTGCCGACTGGAGCGAGGGCGGTGATGCCGGCAACAAGCAACCAAAAGACGACCGCACGCATGAAGCTGGAAATCCGCAAAGCCAGGATCGGACCGGAAGGCTATGTTTGCGGAGCGCCTTCTATCCGCCTGATGTCACGCAGTAAAAATGCCGCCAATAATTTCACAAGATTGGTTAATATTGAGTTTCAGCAAAATTTTCGGATTTGGCGCAGCCCGCGCCATTCTCCAATGACAGATGAAGTATAAATCGTAACAGTTTGATTTTACGTAAATATCGTTAGACGAATGCAACGTCGGGATCGATCACCAGGGTCGCCGTGCCGAAGATGGTGACCTGAGTGAAGACGTTGTTGCCGTTGCCGTCCGTGCCAGCGGCCGTCCAGCCCGCGGCGGCGCCTGCGAGGGTATCGCCGCTGTCGCCGATGACTGTGATTGTATCCGTGTCTGAAACGGCAATCACGTCGAGTGCAGAGAGCGTAATTGTGTTGTTGCCGCCCGCGGTCATATCGATGACCTCGATGTTGGTCACCGGAGCGAGCAGCAGGCTGATGTTGGAGCCGTTGAGGAAAAGAGTGTCAGTTCCCGCACCGCCGTCGATCGCGCTGTCCGCGGAATCCCAGATGATCCGGTCATTGCCGGAGCCGCCGGTGATGGTATCGTTCCCCGCGCCGGCATCCAGCGTATCGTTGTTGGCGCCACCGTCCAGGTTGTCGTTGTCGGCGCCGCCGATCAGCGAGTCGTCGCCGCCCGCGCCCGAAAGCGTGTCGGTTCCGATGCCGCCGCTCAGCGTATCGTTGCCGGCGCCGCCGTCCAGGTTGTCGTTGCCGTCGCCGCCGTCCTGCGTGTCGTTGCCAGCACCGCCAACCAGCGTATCGTTGCCGGTGCCGCCAACCAGCGTATCGTTGCCGGCGCCACCGTCCTGGTTGTCGTTTCCATCGCCGCCGTCGAGGGAGTCGCCGGCGTCCAACCCCGTAAGCGTATCATTTCCATTGCCGCCGCTGAGGGTATCGTTTTCGGTCGTGCCGACGAGATTGTCGTCGCCGCCGGTACCGGACTGATTGATGCCGGCAATGTCATTGACGGTGATGACAAAGTTCTCGGCATAAGTGAGGCCGCCGAAATCCTTGGCCGTGACCTGAACAGTGACCGTCGGCTCGGTTTCGAAGTCCAAGCTCTGGCCGGATTTGAGCTGCAATTGATTGCCGACGATTTCAAAGCGGACATCGTCCACTGTCAGTGTGTGGGTATCACCGGTGTCGGGATCGGTCACGGTGAGCGTGCCGATCACGGCACCGCTAGCGTTCTCGTCGACCTTGCTGTTGGACAGGGCGAGGTCGGTCGGTGCGTCGTTGACGGGCGTGACGGTCAGCGTGACGCTGTCGCTGTCGGTCTTGGCGCCGCCGCTGCCGGTATTGCCGCCATCGTTGATATCCACCGTCAGCGTTTGCGATGCGGTGCTGTTGAGCGGTGTCGTGAAGTCGACATTGCCGCCGGCGATGAAACTGTTGATGGCCGAGACCGTGCCCGTCAGGGTCATGGTGCCGCTGCCGGAACCACCTACGGTCACGAACGCTGTCGTTGCCGCGGTCAGCGTTCCGGCGGAGACGGAGAGTGTTACGGTCACATCGTTGGTACCGGCGTCGATGTCGCTGAAGGCAATGCCGGTGATGTCCGAGGCGGCGTCTTCCGTAACGGTGATGCTGGCGGGCGCTGCAACGATGGGTGCGTCGTTGACGGCCTGAACGTCCAAGGTGATGGTCTCGGTATCGGATTTGGCGCCACCGATGCCAGTATTGCCGCCATCATTGACCGTGACGGTCAGGGCGACGTCGCTGTCATTGTTGAGCGCCGTCGTATAGGTGACGTTGCTGCCGCCGAGGAAGAGGTTGATATCGGCCATCGTGCCGGTGAGCGTCATGGCAGTGGCTGTGCCACCGACTGTGACGCCGCCGCCGGTGGTGGCGGCGAGGGTGCCGCTGGGCACCGAGAGCGTGACGGTGACGTTGCCGGTACCGGCGTCCACATCGGCGACGGAGATGCCGGTGATGGTGGTTGAAACATCCTCGTCGACAGAGATTGTCCCCGGGACGGTCAGCACCGGCGCATCGTTCACGGCGGTGACATTGAGGGTAACGGTGTCGCTGTCGGTCTTGGCGCCGCCGGAGCCGGTGTTGCCGCCATCGTCGATGGTGGCAGTCAGGGTCTGGGGCGTCGTATCGTCCAGCGCCGTGGTGTAGGCGACATTGTTTGTGGCAATGAAATTATTGATGTCGGCGATCGTGCCGGTGAGGGTCAGTGCCGTGGCGGTACCGCCGACGGTGACGCCGCTGCCGCTGATGGCGGCGAGCGCACCGGCCGTCACCGACAACGTGACAGTGACAGTGCCAGTGCCAGAACCGGCGTCCACATCGGTGAAACTGATGCCCGTGATGTTCGAGGCGGCGTCTTCCGTGACGGTGATGCTGACAGGTGCTGCAACGATGGGTGCGTCGTTGACCGCCTGAACGTCGAGCAGGACGACCTCGGAGTCCGTCTTCGCGCCACCGGTGCCGGTGTTGCCTTTGTCATTGACCGTGACGGTGAGATTGACGTCGCTGTCGTTGTTGAGCGCCGTCGTATAGGTGACGTTGCTGCCGCCGAGGAAGAGGTTGATATCGGCCATTGTGCCGGTGAGTGTCAGCGCGGTGCCGGAACCTCCCACCGTGACAGTGCCGGTTGACGTTGCAGCGAGGGTGCCGCTGGGCACCGAGAGCGTGACGGTGATGATGCCGATGCCGGCATCCACATCGGCGACGGAGATGCCGGTGAGGGCAGTGGTCACATCCTCGTCGACAGAGATGGTCCCCGGCACGGTCAGCACCGGCGCATCGTTCACGGCGGTGACGTTGAGGCCCACGGTGTCGCTGGCGGTTTTCGCGCCGCCCGAGCCGGTGTTGCCACCGTCGTCGATGGTGGTGGTCAGGGTCTGCGGGCCGGTGTCGTTGAGGGCCGTGGTGTAGTCCACGCTGCCGACGGCGATGAAGCTGTTGATGTCGGCGATCGTGCCGGTGAGAGTCAGCGTACCGCTACCGGAGCCGCCGACCGTGACACCGCTGCCGCTGATGGCGTCGAGCGTGCCGGCGGTAACGGCCAGGGTGACGGCCACGGTGCCGGAGCCGGCGTCCACATCGCTGAAGCTGATGCCCGTGATGTCGGTGGCGACATCCTCGGTGACGGTGATGCTCACTGGCGCGGCGACGACCGGCGCGTCGTTCACCGGCTGAACGTCAAGCGTCACGATTTCGGTATCGGACTTGGCGGCGCCGGTGCCCGTATTCCCCCCGTCATTAACGGTGACGGTCAGGGCCACATCGGCATCGTTATTGAGCGCGGTGGTATAGTCGACGCTGCCCAACCCGAGGAACGCGTTGATGTCGGCGAGTGTGCCTGTCAGCGTGACTGTACCTGTACCGGAGCCGGCGACCGCGACGCTGGGAATGGCCGTAGCCGTCAGGGCGCCGCTGGGCACGGACAAGGTCACCATGATGATGCCCCCGCCCACATCCACGTCGGCCACGGAAATGCCGGTGAGGGGTGTGGAGACATCTTCATTGACCGAGATCGATCCCGGCACCGTCAGCACCGGCGCATCGTTCACTGCGGTGACATTGAGTGTGACAGTGTCGCTATCGGTCTTGGCGCCGCCGGAGCCGGTATTGCCGCCGTCGTCGATGGTGGCAGTCAGTGTCTGGGGCGCTGTATCATCAGCCGCCGTGGTGTAATCGACATTGCTGCCGGCAATGAAGCCGTTGATGTCGGCGATGGTACCGGTGAGGGTCATGCTGCCGGTGCCGGAGCCTGCGACCGCAACGCCGCCGCCGCTCGCCGCTGTGAGGATGCCCGCGGTCACAGCCAGGGTGACCGTAACTGTCCCGGACCCGGCGTCCACGTCGCTGAAGCTGATGCCCGTGATGTTGGAAGCAACATCCTCGGTTACGGTGAGGCCCGCGGGAACGACGACCACCGGCGCGTCGTTGACGGCGGCAACATTGAGAGTGACGGTATCGCTGTCGGTCTTGGCGCCGCCGGAGCCGGTGTTGGCGCCGTCGTTGATGGAGGCGGTGAGAGTCTGGGGCGCCGTGTCGTCGAGCGCCGTGGTGTAGTCCACATTCCCGCCGGCGATGAAACCATTGATATCGGCGATGCTGCCGGTAAGCGTTATGCTGCCGCTACCGGAGCCGGCTACCGTCACCGAGGCGGTGGAGCCAGCCGTCAGCGTGCCGGCGGTGACGGACAGGGTGACCGTAACAGTACCAGCCCCCGCATCGACATCGCTGAAGCTGATGCCGGTGATGTCGGAGGTGACGTCTTCGGTCACGTTGATGGGCGCGGGAACGGCGACGACCGGCGCGTCATTGACGGCGGTGACATTGAGGGTGACGGAGTCGCTGTCGGTCTTGGCGCCGCCGGAGCCGGTATTGCCGCCGTCGTCGATGGTGGCGGTCAAGGTCTGGGCCGCGGTGTCGTTCAGCGGCGTCGTGTAGTCCACATTGCCGCCGGCAATGAAGCTGTTGATGGCAGAGACCGTGCCGGTCAATGTGATTGTGCCGGTGCCCGAATTGGCGACCGTTACGAATGCTGTGGACCCGGCGGTCAGGGTCCCCGCGGTTACGGACAGCGTGACGGTCACATCGTTCGTGCCGGCGTCGATGTCGCTGAAGGTAATGCCCGTGATGTCGGATGCGACATCTTCGGTCACGGTGATCGGGGCAGGAACAACGACGACCGGCGCGTCATTGACCTGCTGAACGTCCAGCGTAATGGTCTCGGTGTCGCTCTTGGCGCCACCCGTGCCCGTATTGCCCTTGTCGTTGACGGTTACGGTCAGGGCGACGTCGCC
>Ga0184626_10000041_pt1 | contig 26070 bp, 21 predicted proteins | sample PLM3_60_b1_FD_133142 | JGI IMG/M metagenome (GOLD analysis project Ga0184626, IMG submission 133142) | Groundwater sediment microbial communities from an aquifer in East River, Colorado, USA - PLM3_60_b1 | ecosystem: Environmental > Terrestrial > Soil > Riparian zone | place: USA: East River... | reverse complement strand
GCGCCCGGGCGTACCGCCGCGCCGCTCGGCGGCAGCACGCCGTTCTGGGAAATGGCGGTCGGCGCGGCCGAGGTGAGCGTGGACGAGGAGACGGGCGCGGTGCGGGTCGAGCGCTATGTCTCGGTCGCCGACGTCGGACGCGCGATCAACCCGCTGCTCCTCGAGGGCCAGGACGAGGGCGGTGTCGTCCAGGGGCTCGGCCATACCCTCCTCGAGGAAATGCTCTACCAGGACGGCCACCTCCTGAACGGCACGCTGCTCGTCTATCGCGTGCCGCGCGCCGACGACGCGCCGCCCGAGCTCGAGTGCCACTTCGTAGAGAACGCGGACGGCAGCGGCCCCTTCGGCGCCAAGGGAGCGGGCGAGGGGAGCCTCATTCCGGTGAGCCCGGCCGTCGCCAACGCGCTGGCGCGCCTCACCGGCGTGCGCCTCAGAGATTTGCCGCTCACGCCCGAGCGCGTCTGGCGCGCGCTCCGGGCGCGGGGTCGCTAGTTTCCCGTCCGAGACTTCGCTGGAGCGTGATCGTTACCAGAACATCGCGGGCGGGACGCTAGCTGTTCTCGCGGCGCCCCGTCCGGATCGGCGGCATCGTTGGGGGGCGTCGGCATGGCTCGAAACGTCGAGGTCAAAGCGCGCGTTGCCGATCTCGCCATGGTCGAGGCTCGAGCGCGCTCGCTCGCCGATCAGGGGCCGTTCGATCTGACGCAGGACGACACGTTCTTTGCATGCCCACGAGGCCGATTGAAGCTGCGCGAGCTGTCGCCAGAGCAGGGTGAGCTCATTTCCTACGTCCGCCCGGACGTCCCGGGCCCCAAGATCTCCGAGTTCTTCATCGCGGCGACGCCATCGCCTCAGGCCATGCGCGAGACGCTGGGCCGCGCCCTGGGCATCATCGGTCGTGTGCGCAAGCGGCGCCGCGTGTACCTGGTCGAGCACACGCGCATTCATCTCGATCACGTCGAAGGGCTCGGCGCATTTCTCGAGCTCGAGATCGAGCTGTCGGAGTCGCAGACGGCAGCGGACGGAGAGGTGGTGGCGCTCCGATTGCTATCCGCGCTTGGCGTCTCCGAAGCCGACTTGATCCGTGGCGCCTATCTTGACTTGTTGCGAGAAGGCGGCTGACCAGCGAGACTGAGGGATCTTCCGTCGGTTTTGTAGACACGCGTTTCGCTCACGTTGTCCGCGCCTCATAGTCGACGGGCGAAGAGTAACCGATCCCCGAGTGCAACCGCACGCCGTTGTAGTAGGGAATGTAGCCGTAGAGGAGCCTCACGAGCTCGGCATCGTCCGCGAAGCTGACCCAGTGGACAGCATCGCTTTTCATGGAGTGGAAGAAGGACTCCATGTGCGCGTTGTCGGTGATCTCTTGTGGCCGGTTCATACTCATCAGCAAGATCGCGACAGAACTCCCGTGAGGACACTGTTCATGACCGCATTCTCCGCTCCTCGCTCTCAGGCGACAAGCCTCACCTCGGGGTCCCGGAAGCTCCCACATCAATTTTGTCGCGGACTCGCGATACCAAACCAACTCGACGTGTCCGAGCGCGCGGCGCGCGCCGGGATGATAGCCGAATTTTCATTGTGCAGGGTGGGCCACCAGCGCATCACCATTTTGTCGGTGACTCGCGCGTCTCACCCAGCTTGACGAAAATGACCCACACGAATCCCCGAATGCGGGCGGGCTCAGCGCTGTGAAAAATGCTGCCGGACCTAGGCAGGGGCCTTCACATTAAGGTCGTCGAATAAACCAAGTCAAGTCAGGAGCCGGCGACCGCTCCGCTTCCAATCTCCTGACGCTAAAGCATATTCCAATAACTCCGGGTAGTTCCATGACCTGGCATTTGTCTTGCTTAAACTGACGGAGACTATGGGCTTTATCGAGGTTTCGAGGTGAAGTCCTTGTTCTCTAATCCGTCCAGGAACGGGTCTTCGAACGAGACGCATGGGCTTCTGCCCGAGCCGATGTTCCTTCGCGCCTCTGCTTGGAGCGCAAACGGGCCGAACGGTCGCGCAAACTCTTTGTGTTGATGTTGCTCGATCGGTCGATTCCGAACAGCGGGCGCGACGATCTGCTGGACAAAGCCGTGCCCGCCATTCTTTGCGCGATTCGCGAGACCGACATTGCCGGCTGGCATCAAGAGCACTCGGCTCTCGAAGTCATCTTTTGCGGAGTTGGGCGCAGCCGACAAGACGTCCACGCTCGCCGCACTCCGCGCAAAGGCGACCGGCATTCTGCAGTCCGTCCTGCGCCCCGAAGAGATCTCGCATCTACGCATCGCCTTCCACTGTTTCCCGGACGAGTGGGGCCAGGATCACACTGGGGTTCCGATCGAGAAGCTCTATCCGGATCTTGTGCAGCGCGACGAGTCGCGCAAGATACCCGAGCGATCAAGCGCGTCACGGATGTGCTGGGGAGTGCGATGGCGTTGATCCTCCTCGCGCCGATCGTGTTGATCGTCGCACTGCGGTCAAGCTGTCCTCGCCCGGACCGTTCTTGTACCGCCAGAAGCGGATCGGTCAGTACGGTGTGCCATTCACGTGCCTGAAGTTCGGCTCCATGTACACCGGTAATGATCCACGGATCCTGTATCAAGGGACCGTTGTCCGTTCCAGGGCGCGCGCGTCTCGGCGATCGGTCTTCACCTGGCGGGCGCGCGTGGTGATTGACTACGCGACGTTGGTCACAGTCCCTGAGAGCCACGCCGCGTGAGCGTGCCGGTCCGTTCCCACCGTACCGCGGAGGTGCCGCTTGCCGCGGCCCCCGCGCCCGCTGGCTCGAACGACAGTGAGCGCCAGGGTCGCGTGATGCGAACGCCGGTGCGACCCTCCGTGCGCGGGAAGTTTCTCTACGTGGGCGCCGAGAAGCTGTGGGTACGGGGTGTGACCTACGGAGCGTTCCGTCCCGGAGCCGCTGGCGTGGAATACTCGAACCATCAGCAAATCCAGCGTGATTTCGCCGAGATCGCGGCCAATGGTTTCAACACCGTGCGGATTCCTCACACCACCCCGCCGCCATCCCTGCTCGACATTGCGGCACGCTACGGGCTCCGTGTCATGGTAGGCCTTTCGGCCGAACAATACGTCGGCTACCTCATCGACCGGGAGAATGCCCCCGACATCGAGAAGATTGTCCGGAGCAAGGTGCGTCGGTGCGCGGGCCATCCCGCGCTCCTGTGCTATGCCATCGGCAACGAGATCCCGGCCTCGCTGGTGCGTTGGCTGGGGCGGGGCCAGGTCGAGCTGTATCTGGAGAGACTGTGCCGGGCGATCAAGTCCGAGGACCCGGCCGGCCTAGTCAGTTATGTCAACTACCCATCCACCGAGTATCTGGAGTTGCCGTTTCTCGACCTCGTCTGCTTCAACGTCTACCTGGAGTCGCAGGATCGGCTCGAGGCCTATCTGCAACGACTCCAGAATCTGGCCGGCCATTTGCCGCTCGTCATGAGCGAGATCGGTCTCGACAGCTTCCGCAATGGCGAGGATGTTCAGGCGCGTACCCTCGACTGGCAGATTCGCACCGCGTTCGCCGGGGGCTGTGCGGGCGCGTTCGCATTTTCCTGGACGGATGAATGGTTCAGGGCGGGCGCCGAGGTCGAGGACTGGGCGTTCGGCCTCACGGACCGAGAGCGGCGCCCCAAGCCAGCGCTCGCCGCCGTGCGCAACGCCTTCGCGGAGGTACCGTTCCCGAAGGACCACCGGTGGCCTCGCATCTCGGTCGTCGTGTGCAGCTACAACGGCGCGCGCACCATTCGGGCCTGCTTCGACGGGTTGCTCCGACTCGAGTATCCTGATTTCGAGGTGATCGTCGTCAATGACGGCTCGAGCGACGACACAGCGGCCATCACCCAGGAATACGGTTTCACGCTGATCAGCACCGAAAACCGCGGCCTGAGCAACGCCCGCAACACGGGTATGGAAGCCGCCACTGGCGAGATCGTGGCCTACATCGACGACGACGCCTCTCCCGACCCTCACTGGCTCACCTACCTAGCGGCCACCTTCCTGAGTACGACGCACGCCGGTGTCGGCGGACCGAACATCGCCCCCCCGGGAGACGGGGTAATCGCCGAGTGCGTCGCCAACGCACCCGGTGGCCCGGTCCACGTGCTGCTTTCCGACACGGAGGCTGAGCATATACCCGGGTGCAACATGGCCTTCCGGAAGGCGGCGCTCACGGCGATCGGCGGATTCGATCCGCAGTTTCGGACGGCCGGCGACGATGTGGACGTGTGCTGGCGACTGCGGGACCGGGGCTGGACGCTGGGGTTCAGCCCCGCAGCAATGGTCTGGCATCGCCGCCGCAACCGGGTGCGAGCATACTGGAGGCAGCAGCGCGGATACGGCGAGGCGGAGGCGCTGCTGGAGCGGAAATGGCCCGAGAAGTACAATGGAGCCGGCCACCTGACCTGGGGCGGCCGCGTGTACGGGAACAGCGGCAAGCCGCTCCTTGGGGGAGGCGGGCGGATCTATCACGGCCTCTGGGGCGGCGCGCCGTTTCAGTCCCTCTATCAGCCCGCACCGGGCGTTGCGGCGTCGTTCCTCCATATGCCGGAATGGTATCTGGTCATCGCCGCCCTGGCCGTGCTCTCTCTGTTGGGGGTGCTGTGGAAGCCGCTGCTTCTCGGACTGCCTCTCCTGTCTCTCGCGGTCCTCGCGCTCATTGCCCAGGCCGGTCTGCTGGCTGGCCGAGCCCGGTTCGTCGAGCCGTCCCGATCAGGCTACGCCACACTTAAACGGTATGGCCTCACGGCAGTTCTCCATCTGCTCCAGCCGTTGGCACGCCTCCGGGGCCGCCTGGGCCGAGGCCTCACGCCATGGCGTCGGACGGCGAGGGGTGGTTTCTCGCTTCCGCGGCCGCGGGCGTGGGCCGTCTTGACGTCGAGCTGGAAGGAGCCCGACCAGCGCCTCATGTCCATTGAATCGGCGCTTCGTGGGAGAGGCATCGCCGCCGAGCGCGGCGGCTGCTACGACCGCTGGGATCTGGAGGTGCGGGGGGGAGTGCTCGGCGCCGCGCGCCTCCTCATGGCGGTCGAGGACCACGGCGCCGGCACCCAGTACGTGAGGATTCGGTCGTGGCCCCGATGCGCCCGTGCCGCTGCCGGCTGGATCCTTTTCTTCGCAGGTCTCACCGCCGCGGCGGTGGTCGACGGGGCGTGGGCGGCCTCCGCGGTACTCGGGTCGGTCTGCGGGCTCCTTGCCGTTCGCACTCTTCAGGACTGCTCGGCCGCCACCGCGGCCGTGCTCGACGCCTTGAACTCGGCTGGAATGAGCGAGGCGGATGACGGGTCCTCGATACTCCGTCTTCCTCTGACGAGACGACCTCGCGATGATTGAGACGATCGAGCGGCTCGGGGAGGGCCGACTCGTCTCGACCACGCTCTGGCACCGGTTCGCCCACCACCTGGTCGCGATCCAATGGGCCCCGCTCGGCTTCCCCGAGCGGGCGCGATGCTACGCCACGTTCGTTGCGAGCTGGACACGCGTCTGGTGGCGCCGACTTCGGCGAGAGCTCGCGGGCCTGCCGGCGGAACTACGGGCGGCCCGGAGACCGGCCGCATGAGCCTCACCGTGTGCATCTCCTCCCGGTCGTGCCTGCCCTATCCGAATGGCGGCGGCTACCTCTGGATTTTCCTCAACTGGGCTCTCGGCCTCCGGGCTGCCGGCTGTGACGTCGTCTGGCTGGAGATGATCCCCCGCGGGTTCGCGGCCGAGAAGACACGAAGGCTGACGGCGGCGCTGAAGGAGCGCCTGAAGCCGTACGGGCTCGCCGACACGCTCGCGGTGCATGCGGCGCCCGGCGAGGACCTGCCCGCGGAGGCCGCCGAGGGCTGCCTCGACCTTGCCGCTGCCGCCGAGGCCGCCGTGCTGCTCAACTTCCGCTGCAGCCTCGCCCCCGAGGTCGTTCGCCGGTTCCGGCGCTCGGCCCTCGTGGACATCGATCCCGGACTGCTCCAGACCTGGATCGCGAAGGGCCTCGTCGATGTCGCCAAGCACGACGTGTACTTCACGATAGGCGAGCACGTGCGCGATCCCGACCGCACCTGGCACCATGTCCCACCCTGCGTCAGCCTCGACTGGTGGTCCCCGCGCCCGGCTCCCGTGGGCGCGGCGTTCACGACCGTCGGTCACTGGTACGCCGGCGGCTGGGTCGGCGCCGACGAGGCAGCGGACGACAAGCGCAGCGGCTTCCTGCCGTTGCTCGACCTGCCCCGGAGCACCTCGCGGCCGCTCGAGCTGGCGCTCGATCTCGCGCCTGACGACCCGCAGACACGCATGCTCGAGGCGAGGGGCTGGCGCGTTCGCAACGCGCACGTCGTGGCGGCGACCCCCTGGGACTATCAGCGGTACGTCCAGGAATCATTCGGCGAGTTCAGCTGTGCGAAACCCGCCTACACGCGTCTTGGCAATGCGTGGATCAGCGACCGGACGCTCTGCTATCTCGCCAGCGGCAAACCGGCGGTGGTCGAACACACGGGGCCGAGCGCGTTCTTGCCCGACGATGCCGGCCTCCTCCGCTTCCGCGGCCGGGACGAAGCCGCTCTCTTCCTCGAACGGGTGACGGCGGACTACCAGCACCACGCCGCGCAGGCGCGAGCACTCGCCGAAGAGCACTTCGACGCGCGCCGGAACGTTACGCGTGTCGTGGAGGTCGCGGCGTGAGGCCCTGGTATCGGTGAGAACGCTTGTCGCCGGCTGGTTCAGTTTCGAGGACATGGGAGCTACCGCCGGAGACCTGCTCGCCCGGGACGTCGTCTGTGACTGGCTCGCCCAGGCGGGCCACCCGTACGACGTGGCCCACGCCGCGCCGTTCGCCGGGGGAGTCGACTGGCGCACTGTCGATCCAGAGCGCTATGCGACCGTGCTCTTCGTGTGCGGGCCGTTCGGCAACGGCTGGCCGCTGACCGACTTCCTGCCGCGCTTCGCGCGGAGCCGGTTGGTCGGGCTCAATCTGTCGATGCTCGAGCCGCTCGAGGTCTGGAACCCTTTCGACGCCCTGTTCGCGCGCGACAGTTCACAGTCGGCGCTCCCCGACCTTACCTTCCTCGCGGTGCCGTGCCTCGTCCCGGTGGTAGGGATCGTTCTCGTGCATGGTCAGAAGGAATACGGAGCCGGACTGCACGGGCTCGTCCACGCAGCCATCCACCGCGTGACTTCGGCTCGCGACATCACGTGCCTGCGCATCGACACCCGGCTCGACGTGAATGCCACCGGACTCTCGACTCCTGCTCAAGTAGAGTCACTCATCGCGCGCATGGACGCCGTGGTGACCACGCGCCTGCACGGTCTGGTGCTGGCGCTGAAACACGGGGTACCGGCGGTCGCCGTCGACCCGATTCCGGGCGGGGCGAAGATTCGGCGCCAGGCCGCGACCATCGGTTGGCCGGTGGCCCTGCCCGGTGAGTCGCTCACCGACGAGGCCCTCGCGCGCGCGCTCGACTACTGCCTATCCGACGAAGCCCGGGACCTGGCCCGCACGTGCCGACAGCGGGGCTTCGAAATCCTGCGCGGCCTTAGAGACCAGGTCCTCGCGGCGGTAGGAGGGGCGGCGGTCTAAATTAGGATGGCGCGGATCGTCCTCGGCTCGTACATGGTACGGTATCCCTTGGGCGGCAACCTTTCCTGGGCCCTCCAGTGGCTCGTCGGACTGCAACGGCTAGGTCACGACATCTATTTCGTCGAGAAGAGCGGTTACTCGAATTCCTGCTTCGACCCCGTCCGCGACATCATGAGTGACGACTGCTCGTACGGCGTGGCGGTGGTCGGGGATCTCTTCGCTCGTTTCGGACTCGGCGGCCGCTGGTGTTACGTGGATGCCGGCGGTCGTTACTACGGTCTCGGACGGGCCGACGTCGAGGACGTCTTCCGCTCGGCCGATCTCTTCATCGACATGGGGACTCACGGCTCGTGGTTAGCCGAGGCGGCGACCGCCAAGCTCCGCGTGCTCGTCGAGGCCGAGCCGGGCTTCACCCAGATGAAGATGGCCCGTCGGCTAGCGGCCGGCGAGGTGCTCGCGGAGTACGATGCGTACTATTCGATCGGCCAGAACATCGGGACCGCGGCCAGCACGGCACCCCTGGCCGGTCGGTGCTGGCGCTCCGTCTTCAACCCGGTGGTTCCGGAGCTTTTCGCGACGACGCCGGCCCCGGTGGACGGCCCGTTCACTACGGTCATGAACTGGCGTGCACACGAGACGATCAGCTTCCAGGGCGGCGAGTTCGGCCAGAAGGACGTCGAGTTCGAGCGCTTCGCCGACCTGCCCACGCGTACCGCTGTCCCGCTCGAGATCGCGGTAGCAGGAAAAGAAGTCCCGATGGATGCGCTACGGGCGAAGGGCTGGCGCCTCCGAAACGCCCACGCCGTCACGATGTCGGTTGATAGCTATTACGCCTATATTCTGGCATCGAGAGGCGAGTTCAGCGTGACCAAGAACGTGTTCGTCGCAACGCGCAGCGGCTGGTTCAGCGACCGGAGTGCGGCCTACCTCGCGTCGGGCCGTCCGGTCGTCGTGCAGGATACCGGACTGGCTGCCCACCTTCCGTGTGGCGAGGGCCTCTTCGCGGTCGAGACTGTCGACGAGGCGGCGGCGGCCCTCGATGCGGTGGCGGCCGACTATCTCCGCCACGCCCGAGCGGCACGGGCGATCGCAGAAGAGCATCTCGCGGCCTCGAAGGTGCTCGGGGGCTTCGTCGATGAGCTCGGCGTTGCGTAGGGACGGCAGTCGGCTCCGTATCGTCGTGCTCGGCTACATCGTGCGCTGCCCGCTCGGCGGTATGGCCTGGCATCACCTCCAGTACGTGCTCGGGCTGCGCCAGCTCGGACACGAGGTCTGGTTCGCCGAGGACAGCGATGACGTCTCTTGGTCGTGCTACGATCCAACCCGGGATGTGACCGATACCGACCCGACGTATGGCCTCACGTTCACGAAGAGGGCGTTCGATCGAGTCGGACTCGGAGATCGCTGGGCCTATTACGATGCGCACACCGCTCGCTGGCTCGGGCCGGCTGGCGGTCGGATCCTGGCCGAATGCCGGACTGCCGATGTCGTCTTGAACGTGTCCGGTGCGAATCCGCTCCGCCCCTGGCTGATGGACGTCCCGATCCGCGTCTACATCGACACCGATCCCGGGTTCACCCAGGTCCGCAACCTTACCGACCCCGTCCGCCACGAACGGACCACGCGGCATAACATTTTCTTCTCGCTCGCCGAAGGCATCGCCTCGGGAACGGCCTGTGTCCCCGATGACGGCTTCCCCTGGCAGCCTACCCGACAGCCAGTGGTTCTCGACGTCTGGCCGGTGACGCCGGGCCGGCCCGACGGCAGGTTCACGACCGTGATGCAGTGGGACAGCTATCCGCCACGGGAGTTCGCCGGTCGCCGCTTCGGCATGAAGTCGGATTCGTTCGCCGATTACATCGACCTGCCCAGCCGCGTCGGCCCTATCCTGGAAGTTGCGGTGGGGGGGGGCACGGCGCCGCGCGACCAGCTCCGAGAGCACGGCTGGCACGTTCGCCCGTCGCTGGAGCCGACCCGTGATCCGTGGACGTATCAGTGCTACATCCAGGCGTCGAAAGGTGAATTCAGCGTGGCCAAGCACGGGTATGTTGCTAGCCGTAGTGGGTGGTTCAGCGAGAGGAGCGCCGTCTACCTGGCGAGCGGGCGCCCCGTGATCGCTCAGGACACCGGGTTTTCGCGCGTGCTGCCCACTGGGGAGGGACTGCTGGCATTCAGCTCGCTAGACGAGGCGACGGCTGCGCTCGACGACGTGCGCGCACGTTACGACCGGCACTGGCGTGCGGCGCGCGAGTTGGCTGCCGAGCACTTCGACGCCCGGAAGGTGCTCCGCTCCCTCGTCGAAACGTGCTACGGTGGCGGTCGGGCAGCCGAGTCGCGACGGGCCCCGCGCGCGGACGACACGACCGTCGACGGCATCATCCGCGATGCGTGACCGGCAGTACAGCAACGTCCACCTCTACCGGCGGCTTCTCCAGGAAGCTCGCCCCTTCTGGGGGCACGTGGTCCTGCTGTTCGTTGGAAGCCTCCTCTCGACGCCACTGGCGTTGCTGACGCCGCTCCCACTCAAGATCGCCGTGGACAGCGTGATCGAAAGGAAGCCGCTGCCCGCCTTCCTGGACTTCCTCCCTCTATCGGTGACCGAATCAACGTCCGGCCTGCTCCTCGTCGCCGTTGGACTCCTGATCGGGATTCGGGTCCTCGCCCAGCTCCAAGCGCTAGCCATCGAGCTTCTCGGCTCGTACACGGGCGAAAAACTCGTGCTCAGGCTGCGCGCCACCCTGTTCCGACACGTTCAGCGCCTCTCCCTCTCGTATCACGACGTGCGTGGGACGAGCGATTCGGTCTACCGGATCCAGTACGACGCCCCCGCCATTCGGTGGATCGTCATACAAGGGGTGACGCCGTTAATCACGGCTGGGCTGATGCTCATCGGCATGATAGTGGTCACGACCCGCATCGACTGGCAGCTCGCGGTGGTCGCACTTGCGGTGTCACCGGCATTGTTCGCGATCACGTGGGTCTCGCGCCGCTCACTCCGTAGGGCCTGGCGCGTAGAAAGGGATCTCGACAGCTCCGCCATGTCGGTGGTGCAGGAAGTGCTCGGTGGACTCCGCATCGTCAAGACCTTCGGGCAAGAGGAGCGCGAGCACCAACGATTCGTCCTCCGTTCCGACGAGGGCACGCGGGCGCGGATCCGGCTCGCATTGAGCAAGGTGTCGTTTTCGATGCTCATCGGGCTGACTATCGCGGGCGGCACTGCGGCGGTGCTGTACATCGGGGTGCGGCACGTCCAATCCGGAGTCCTCACGCTGGGAAACCTGCTCGTCGTGATGGCCTACCTCGCGCAGCTCTACCAGCCTCTCCACGCCATGTCTTCCGGCATCGGGACGCTGCAGGCGTCGCTCGCCAGCGCTGAACGGGCGTTCTACCTCCTCGACCAGGAGCCCGACGTCAAGGAGCTACCGCAGGCTCGTCCGCTCCGGCGCGTGCGGGGCGCCATCGAGTTCCGAGACGTTTCCTTCGCGTATGACCAGGGCCGACCGGTCCTGGACAACGTCAGCTTCTCCATCCCGCCCGGCGCCAGCCTGGGCGTGGCCGGCAAGACTGGCTCGGGGAAGTCGACGATCGCGAGCCTGATCACGCGGCTGTACGACCCGACGGCGGGCCAGATCCTGGTGGACGGGGTCGACGTCCGCGAGTTCCGGGTGGCCGATCTCCGCAACCAGTTCGCGCTCGTACTGCAGGATTCGATCCTCTTCTCGACGAGCATCGCCGAGAACATCGCCTATGGGCGGCCCGGCTCGAGCCATGCCGACATCGTGGCTGCGGCCAAGGCCGCCGGAGCCGACGAATTCATCCGGCAATTGCCCGACAAGTACGACACCGTCGTCGGAGAGCGGGGCATGACCCTCTCGGGCGGTGAGCGCCAGCGAGTCTCGCTGGCGCGCGCCTTCCTCAAGGACGCGCCGGTGCTTATCCTGGATGAGCCGACAAGCGCCGTCGACACGGCGACGGAGGCGCTGATGATCGAAGCGATCGAGCGGCTCATGCGGGGCCGCACGGTCGTGATGATCGCGCACCGCCTGAGCACCCTGGCCGGCTGCGACGCATTCATCCAACTCGTAGAGGGGCGGATCGTGTCGACCGCGCGTCCAGCTGAACCGGCGACACTGAAGCTCTAGGGTGGGGGAAGATCCTGATCCGATACGAGGCCACGCTCGCCTGATGGGGTCGGCCTCAACCCTGCGCATCGTGGTGACCGGGCTGATTGCGCAACACCCTTCCCTCGGCGGTGTCGCGTGGGACTATGTGCAGTATCCGGCCGGGCTGGCCAGACTCGGGCACGACGTCTACTACCTCGAGGATTCCGGCCAGTGGCCGTACCGGCTCGACGGCGGTGACACCAAGGAAAGCCGGATCGCGTATGACCCGACCGCTAACGTTCGGCATCTGGCGGCGGTCATGGAGCGCTTCGGGCTTCGGGACCGATGGATGTACCGATTCCCGATCACGCCTCGCTGGTACGGCCTGCCGCATCGGCGACGGAGCGACGTGCTCGCCACCGCGGACCTCCTCATCAACGTCTCGGGCACGCTGCGGCGCCCCATGGATTACCGGAGCATCCCGCGGTTTGCCTACATCGACTCGGATCCGGTATTCACCCAGGTCAGGCTGCAGCTACGGCACGGCCAGCGGAAGTTCCAGAAGCGGTTTTCCGCCCATGATGTGATTTTCAGCTTCGGGGAGCGCATTGCTAGCACCGAATATGCCGATGGCATGGATTGGCGTCCCACCCGACAGCCAGTGCTTCTCTCGGAATGGCAGCGGGAGGAACCGACCCGGGACGTCTTCACCACGGTGCTGAGCTGGACGAGCTATCAGCCCTTACGTTATCGGGGCCGATGGTACGGGCAGAAGGACGTGCAGCTTAGACGGTACCTCGGCATCGCCGAGGCGGTGCGGCCGGTCAGGCTCGAGATCGCCCTCGGCGGGACGCAGCACGCCGCCTGGCAGACCCATGGTGTCAAGTCCGGGAGCGGCAGTACACCCGCGGAGATCCTCCGGCGAGCCGGGTGGCGGGTGGCCGACGCAGCGTCGGCTGCCGGAAGCCTCGAGCGGTATCGACGCTACGTCGCGACGTCGAAGGCCGAATGGAGCGTCGCCAAGCACGGTTACGTCGCCGGTCGGTCGGGCTGGTTCAGCTGCCGCTCGGCCTGCTATCTGGCCGCAGGTCGGCCGGTGGTCGTGGAAGACACCGGGTTCAGCTCGGTCCTTCCGACCGGTGAAGGCATCGTGGCGTTCTCCTCGCCCGAGGAAGCCGCGGACACGATTCGAGAGGTCACCGCACGCTACGGTCGCCACGCTCGGGCCGCGCGGGCGTTGGCCGCCGAGTACTTCGACTCGGACCGCATTCTCACGCGGCTCGTCGAGGAGGCGATGAGCCGCTCCCGGCCGACGCCCGTAACCGACCTCGTCGAGACTGGGCCAGGGTCTCGAACCGGCCTGACCGGCCGGTGAAGGCGGCGCCTGTGCGGCCGAAGATCGCGTTCTTCGACTACTGCGACGTGTTCGAGGACTTCTATCCGCACTATGGCGTCGACCAGTCGGCATTCTCACGCACTTGGTCGAGCGGCGGTAACCATGCCTTCGTCCGCCTGGTCCAGCGAGAGGTCGGCGACGTCACCTGGTACGAGCTCGCACTGAGGCCCGACGTCCCCGAGGGACGCCATGAGCTCCTCGGTTGCCGGGTCCGGTTCGTCAGATCGTCGTGGCCCCATCGACAGTTGTGGCGCGCCTTCTACCTGCCGCGGCCGGCCTGGCGCTGGCGAGGCCTGTATCCCGGCTTCGCCCTCTGCGCGTCCTACCTGGCCCCCTTGTCGCGCGACCTGCTGCGCTCGCTGCGGCAAGACCGCCCGGATGTCGTGTTCACCCAGGATTACGCGAGCGGCAAGTTCGACGTGTTGCTGGCCCTCGCCGCCACCCTCGACATCCCGCTTGTCGCCCGCCACGCGGGCAGCCGGCCCGAGGGCTACATCGGGAAGGTCGCCAAGCGCTGGACGATTCGCCGGGCCGACCTGGTGATCGCATCGAGTGCCGCCGAGCGGGCGCTCCTCGTCGAGCGCTTTCGCGTCCCGCCCGAACGCGTCGTCGTGATCCTCACCCCGATCGACACCGAGGCGTTCCGGCCGATGGCTCGGGAAGAGGCGTACGCGGCGGCCGGCCTCCAGGCGGGGCGGCGCTACCTCCTGTACGTCGGTCGTCTCTCCGAGCACGACAAGCGGGTCGGCGCGCTCATCGAGGCGTTCTCCGCTATCGCGGCCCGCCACCCGGATACCGATCTCTTGATCGCCGGCGAGGGACGTGACGGTCGCGAACTGCGGGTCCTCGCCGCTGCCCGGGCGCCTGGTCGCGTGCGGTTCGTCGGCTGGGCCTCCGGCGCCGCGCAGCTGGCGCCGCTGTATAGCGCGGCCGCGTGCGTGTTGCTTCCCTCGCGCCGGGAGGGCTTTCCCACGGTTGTCGGCGAGGCGATGGCGTGCGGCACGCCGGTCATCGCCTCACGGGTGGGCGGCGTACCCGAGCTCGTGACCGACGGCCAGACGGGCTGGCTCGTGGAGCCCGGCGACGACGCCGCTCTGGTCGACCGGATGACACACGTGCTCGAGCACCCTGAGGAGACGGAGGCAATGCGGTCGGAGGCTCGGCGTCGAGCTGAGCGTACGGTGTCCTCCGATGTCGTTGGCCGGCAGCTGCGCGCGAGCTTTGGACGGGTGCTCACAGACCATGCCTGACCCCAGTTCCACCCTCGGCATCGTCGCCTCACCGATGGAGCTCCCGACCGGCAGCCGCACGTGGGGCCACGGTGGCTGGGTTGCCCCGGAGGAACGAGAGGCGCTGGACTGGTTGACGTTGGGACGCTTGCTCGGCTGGAGCACCACCGTCGGTGCGGGGGCATCGGCGGTCGAGCTGGGCACGAGGGCGCTGGTGATCGCGTGTGACCCGGAGTCGCTGGGAGCGAACGCGGTAGCCCGGCTGAAGGCACGTTTGCGCGCCGAGCGCCTCCTCGTCGTCGGGCGGGCCGTGTCGAGGCGACATCCACTGGCCGCCCTCGCAGGCGCCTGGCGTGGGGGAGACGTTCAAGTCTGCTCCGAGCTGGCGTGGTCAGCGAACGGGCGGGCCGAGCGGCGGGTCCTCAACGCCGGCATCACCGTCTCCCGCCTGAGCGTCGTTTCCGGCGTGGAGGTGTGGGCGACCCTCGATGGAGCGCCCGCCCTCACCATTCGTCCGGTGGGACACGGGTCCGTCGCGACGCTGGCCTTTCACCCGAGCGCGGCCCGGGACGTGACCGGCGCCGCCTCGGTCCTGCTCCGACGCGTGCTCGTCGAGGGCATCGCCGTGCCCGCGGCCTGGCTCGACCTCGAGCAGACGCTGGTTCTTCGCATGGACGACCCGGGCAGCGCGCAGAAGGTGTACTGCCAGGGCTGGTGTTACGAGCCGCTCGGCGAGGCGGCGTGGGCCACGATCGCCGACGATCTGCGACGGCGCGGGGCGCGGGTTTCGATCGGCTACACGCCGGGTTGGGTCGATGATGGGGATTCCGGGCGTGGCCGGCTCAGCATCGGAGGACAGTCATCCGCCCGCCGGGCGGGCGCCGTGCACCCATCCGCGCTCGTCCGTTACGTCGATGTGGCCGGACACGCACCCGGTCGCGTCAACGACTACGAAGCGGAGTTCCGCGGGATCCAGATTCTGCGCCGAGCGGGACTGGGCGAGGTCGAACTGCACGGCTATACGCACATGTCCGCCGATCGCGCTCGGTGGGCGGCGGCTCACGACCGCTACAACGAGCATGGCTGGTACCGCGAGCTGGGACGGTCTCCGGTCGTCGAGGCAGACGCGCCCGGGCCGGACGCCCTTGCGCTGGGGATCGCTGCGTTCGAGCGCTGGTTCGGAATCAGGCCGACCACGCTCGTCCCTCCCGGCGACCAGTTCTCGGAGGCCACCCTCCAGTGTGCACTCCGGCTCAGATTGTCGTTCGTCGACAGCTATTACCTGGCGCTCCGCGACGGCGATCGCTTCTGCTGGTGCCAACACGTATGCTCGCCGTATCTGAACGAGCCGGCTGCTTCCTGGTTCGAGGCGGGACTGCCGGTGGTCGGGTACTTCCACGATTACGAGCTTTCCACACACGGCGCACTCTGGATGACCCGCTGGCTCGATGCCTGGCAGGCGGCCGGTGCCGCACGTTTCATGGATTTCAGAGAGCTTGCGGCGGCTGTTGGGCGACGTCTCGAAATTGCTGACGACGGGACGGTAGTGACACTCGAGGAGGCAAATGCGCCGGCGCTCGTGCGGCCGCTGCGCGTGGCGCTCTGGGTGCCGACCGGTGTGCCATCTGTCGTGAGCGTGCGACGAGGGCACGAAGAGGAGTACCTCGAGCCGTTCCGGGTCGCGGCCGGGCACAGCGTGATTGAGATACCGCCCCGCCTCGATTGCGTCCCGAGCGGCCTGGCTGCGAGGCCCTCCCGATGCTGACTGTCTGTCTGCTGCCCACGAGGACGCTGCTCTATCCCCAAGGCGGCGGCCACTTCTGGATCTTCCTCAACTGGGCGCTGGGGCTCCGCGCCGTCGGCTGCCGGGTGATCTGGCTGGAGGTGATCTGGCCCAGTCGTGCTCAGGCAATGCGGGCGAACTTTCCCATGGTCAAGCGTCAGCTCCGCGACTACCAGCTCGACGATTGTGTGGCCGTGACGTTGCCAAACGGCGACCCGGTCCTGGACGAAGAGTTCCGCGGGTGCGGGGACCTCGAGGCCGCACGCGAGGCCGATCTGCTGCTGAATCTGCAATACGCGACGCCGGCCGAACTGCTGCGCCAGTTCCGACGCACTGCGCTCGTCGACATCGATCCAGGTCTGCTGCAAGTCTGGCACGCAAAGGGCGCGGTCAGCTTCGCGCCGCACGATCGCTATTTTTCGATTGGGGAAACAGTCGGTCGGCCCGACGCCCTCTTTCCCGATTGCGGGGTACGGTGGCACTACACGCCGCCACCGGTTTTCTTGCCGGAGTGGCCCGTCGTGCCAGCAGCGGCCGATGCGCCATACACCACTGTCGCACATTGGTGGCTCGGCAAGATGGAATGGGGCGGCGTTACGTTCAGCAATGACAAGCGGACGTCGTTCCTCGAGGTGCTCGATCTGCCCGCGCAAAGCCCGGCCAAGCTGGAGCTAGCGCTGTGCCTGGGTGAGGACGAAGCGGAGGAACGAGAGCTCTGGAAACGACACGGGTGGTCCGTTCGCCACTCCTGGGATGTCACCTCGAGCGCGGCCGCCTATCGGGCCTATATCCATGGATCGCGTGGGGAATTCAGCTGTGCGAAACCGTCCTGCATGCGCTTACAGAACGCGTGGATCAGCGACCGGACCCTCTGCTACCTCGCCAGCGGCAAGCCGGCGATCGTGCAGCACAGCGGCCCCAGCCGTATTCTGCCGGATGCGGCGGGCCTCTTTCGCTTTCACACCATTCAGGAAGCGGCGGCGGCCCTTGCCGCGGTCGAGGCGGACTACGACCGGCACTGCAGGCTGGCGCGGGCCCTCGCCGAGGAATATTTCGACGCGAAGAAGGTCATGAAGAGCCTCCTGGAGCGGGCGCTGGCGTGAGTTCGTCGCCACCCAGATCACTCGCCGTCTTGTCCTTTCACAAGATCGGTGACTCTCCGTCCGGTCGACGGCCGACCTGGTTCTACATACCCGAGGCGACCTTCCTCAAACAGCTCACGGTGCTCCAGGAGACGGGTTGGCACGTCCTCGACCTGGACGCGTTCTATCGGGGACTGGACAACCCGGAAACCTTGCCCGAACGATCGGCCCTCCTCACGTTCGACGACGGCTGCCGGTCGATCCGGGGAGCGGCGCTGCGCTGCCTGCGACGGTTCGGCTATCCGGCCGTGGCCTTCGTCCCGACCGAGTACATCGGGAAGACGAATTCCTTCGATGAAGGGGTCGAGCCCGAGGAGCCGATCTGCGATTGGAGCGATCTGAGAGAGATCGATCGCGCTGGCATCTCGGTGCAGTCGCACAGCGCGTCCCACCGGCGATTCTCCGAGCTCGACGACGCGAACCTCTACGAGGAACTCGCTCGACCCAAGGCTGCGCTGGAGACTGGCCTCGGCAGAGTAGTCAGCGCATTCGCCTATCCGTATGGGGACAGCGGCAGCCCTGCGGCCGCGATCGGCGAAAAGCTGGCCGCGACCGGGTACCGCGTCGCGTTCGGGTACGGCGGGGGTGTCATCCGCCTACCCGTAGGCAATCGGTTCCATCTCCCGCGGGTAGCCGTCGGTCCCGACACCGACCTGAAGCAGGAACTCACGCGGTGACGGCGATACGGTCGTCACTGCGGCCGCTCGCGCTCAGGGGGAACCATCGCCGCGCCAGACGCGGGAAGGGCGTCGAGATATCGCTTCAAGCGGCCATTGTCCCTCAGGGCGCCTAGCACGCCTCTGGCGATGAGGTCGTAGCCTGACGGGTCCGGGTGCCAGTTGTCGGCATGCATGTAAATCCTTCCGAAGGATTCAATGGGTGCATGGACCGTCGTCGCCTCGCTGCCGACCGTGAAGGCCCTGACATGCTGAAGGTCGAGGCCGTCCCACCGGCCCTCGGTGCCGCTGTTCGTGTAGACATAGGACAGGTGGGTGCCCCGCGGGAAGCTCGCCGCATACGACCAGACATTGTCTCCCGCCCGTTGATCGCCGTGGGTCCCGTCGTCATACATAGCGACCTTATTGGGGACGAGGTCTCCCAGCGCGGGATGGTTTCCGACGATGTAGATGGCCCTGGGCACCGGGCGATCGCCGAGGAACACGCGAAAGACGACGTTGACCTGATCGTGGAGGGGAGTATGGTGCGACGGCGCGGCAGGCCGCAGGTCAAGTCTCTGCTCCAGTTCCTCCTCGATGCGTTGGCGTGCTTCGTCCAGCAACACGCTACCGTCGACGAGAGGCACGCGTTCCTGGCGCGAGATCTTTTGGAGTACCCGCAGGTAGACCCCGTTCGTCCAAAATTCGTTGTAGAGAAGAACGGCGTCGGCGCCATGGCTCCTGGCGGTAGCGATCATATCCAGATGGTATTGCTCGTAGGCCTTCAATGACGTATCCATCCACGGCTTGCGCCTGGCCGGATCCATGATGTCGTCCCGCCAGGCCAGAGTGCGGCGCGCGCCCTTGACGTACTCGGCGGCCGACTTGGGGTTCCACTTCAGGCGGAGGGCCCAGTACCGCAGGACCCGGTAGACCTCTGTCTTCTGCACAGCGCGGGCGGCCGCTCTCGCCGCCGGCGCATTCTCCGCCTCGGTCTTAGCCCGCAAGTCCGCATCGGTGAACCCCGCCATTCTGGGCTCGTTCATGGCGAACGCGAACACGACGATGTCGGGTTCGAGCTGGAGGACACGTTGCATCAACTTCTGACCGCCGAACGCGGTAAATCCGAGCACCCCGAGGTTGAACACCTCGAAGTGGGCCAGCGGAAACTCACGCGCGAGCAGGGCGTTCAGCCGCCTCGGATAGGTCTCGTCTTGGTTCGCGCCCTGCCCGACCGTCCATGAATCCCCGAGGCAAACGACGCGGAAGACAGAGCGCGGTTTCGTTTTTGGGAAATCGCCGTCTCGAAATCCCTCGGAGTTCGTCGAGAGTTGCCACACCGGGTTGGCCATCAGCGCGGCGGGCAGGGTCGGCCAGAAACGATGCCTCAGCGAGGCGAGCTCCTCGGTGGTGTTCACGGGAGCGTAGAGGTCGACATACTTCAGACGCATGTTGGGTCGCATCCGCCAGACCAGCGCGTCGTCCGACACGATGAGTCGGAAGTTGTCGTTCCACGGAGGGTCAGGGCCGACGTTGCCGCCGAAGGTGTGGATCAGTGGCACATGGGTAACCATCGACTGCCGAATGAAATAGACCACTCGGAGCGCCGCTTCCGAGACCACGAAGAAGAGGAGGGTCACGAAGACCGCCGTGCCAAACTCTCTTAGGACACGCCTTGGCATCACACTCTCTTGAAAGGACAAAGTTCTGAGAAGCTCTCGTCTTGAACGGCTCTGTCGCTCACATTACGCGCCCTTTTCCTGAGCCTTCTCTGCCTGCGTCAATCTCAAAGATCAAGCGCTTGGTCAGATTCCCGTGGTGAGGGTCCGATGGATTGGAACGGTGATCCCATTTCCATTCCTGGATCTCGTATTTTGTGACCTTCTCACCGGGAACGGCCTTCTTATTGTGAGCAGAGGCGGCCGCATGAAGAAACTTCTTGCAGGTGTCCACATACTGCCCCAGACACCGCCTGAGGACACGGTTATAACGAGCATTGCGAGCCATCACGCCGATATCATCTTCGAAGCGAGCAGGGACGATGGCGCCAGATTCACGGTGGGCTAAGACTCGTTGATAGGTAATCACCCCTGAGGTATTCACCGATGAGAACATCTGCATCGCAGTGAACGGGTAGAACTCGATCTGATGGAACCAGCAGGACAACAGCACGAAGATCAGACCAGACACTGCCAGAGCGTAACCAAAGTCTCGCTTGGGATTGTTGGTTCTGGCGACATCAGCTGACGCACTTTCCTCAGAAGACTGGAGCACGCAGTCGGAATCGCACCGGACAAGCTTCAGCCGATTACGGGCGATGTTGTCATAAAGCGACGCGCCTAGAGAGGAGATCCCAGGCAAATAGAACCAGGGTGCCAGCGGCCACAATACCGGGAGCGCCAGCGCTATGGCGCGGTAGGCGTAAAACCCGCGGTAAGCTCGTCCTCGAGCCATGACGTGCATTTGCTCTTCGAGGTCTTGTGGATTGAGATTCAGGCCGTAACTGCGATTGTAGTCAGTCAGGTTCAAGCGCCGGAAGTCGACGAAATCGAGCCGGGTAAATAGGTCAACACGAGCCAGCAGACGAACAGTCCGACGACAGAGAGGGCAGAGTCCGTCGTAGAGCACCTGAATCCGACCCTGGGAGGCCGCAAGCTTCTCTCCGATTGCTTGCCGGATCCGTCTGAAATCGAAGAAGACAACCTGCAGGAGGATAAGATCGAGGAACAAGATCCTCTGCAATCCTAATATACCAATATGTGTCATGCCCATAATGACAGGAAATATCCAGCGAGCCACGGGGAAGAATAGGACCAGTCCAAAGAACAGCTCGCCGAAAACGGCGAATAATCCCAATAGATTGAAAAAGATATCAGGGGCCGCGGAGAGGTGTAAGGACAGAGTCCAGTCGAACTCCCTCATCCTGAGGGTCTCCTGGTAGAGCATACTTTTCATATTGGTGGCATCCCACCAGAGGAGTCCTCCGTAGCGGAGCTTACTCAACCCGGCCGCCACATAGGGCAGCGCGATCACTACCCAACACGCGTAACGTGACCAGCCGTAGACTGCCGAACGACGGTCGGCATCGGGGACAGCTCGACCTCGAAAGACTTTCCACAGGCGGTCGACGGACCAACCATCCCCGCAGGGCGTCCACGCCAGAACCGCCATCACATAGATCGGCACCAAGTTTTGATGCCAGAAGAAGGTGTAGTCGCGGAGAATGCCCCAGAACATGCACGCGCACAGAGCCCCCAGAGGGATGACGAGCCGCGTGCACCACCCAACCACGCCGAGAAACAAGAGCAACTCCGTGAGCCATTGGAAAGCCCGGAGACCGCCCTCACTCGCGACAAATCGCTTGAAGCCGATGGGAAGGGTGTACAAATACTGCGTCACCCCCATGGGGTGACGCATCTCTGCTGGGAGCATGGCAATGCTGGGCAAATCTTCCCAGACCGTACCTAGAAGGAGGACCAGGCAGGTCCACATTCTGATGGCGCCCAGCGAGCCGGGTGTGGCTTCACCCACAATCCTCCGGCCGAAGGCCGGGCTACTGATCACCAGCGCGATGAGCAAGAATCCAAGACCGCTCAGCAACCAGCGCGTGGTCACGCTGTCCCAGTTCTGTAAGTCGTCACTTATGACTGGTGGTACAACGAGCTTTGCGAAAACGGTCCACAGCCCCAGCGAGAGGACCGTGAGGACCAGCAGTAGACGGATTCGGCCCACTGGTCTTCCCCTCAACTCAGAACAGCGTGCAGATGAAGAGCGTCACGGCTAAGCTTTGGCCCACGAGAGCTCCAACATTTTTGGCAGCACCTTGCGATAGTCGAGGTATTCCTCAGCGAATTCGCGGGCAGCCCGACAGTGTGCGACATAGTTCTGATTGATCCTCTCGACGCCGGCAACGGCTTCTTCCATGTTCCTGAAGGTCAGCAATCCATGTCCGGTTGGCAACCAACGTTCAATCCCCGTCGATTGAGCAAGCACGGGCTTGCCGCTAGCCAGATAATGGGTCGAGCGATCACTAAACCAACCCGAACAGCCTTTGACGTAGGCATTTTTGGCGATGCCGATCTCCGCCCGCGACTGCACAATGTACTTTTGATAACTGGAAAGATCAGCGATTTGGGTGGCTTCGGATAAAATCCATCCGTTTTTTCTGAGCAGACGGATGCCCGCATCCTTGTGATCGCTTTTCAGGGCGATCTCGAGTTCCTGTGTGACGCGTTTAGGCAACTGGACGAACCTTTTGAACTCCTCGGCCTTCGAGCGGTACCATGCACCGCGATAGCGAAGATCACCAAATTGGCTCCACGAGGCAATGGTGGTGAAACGCTCGCAGGATGGCTCGATATGAAGTGGCCAGTATTCCAGCATGACTGGCGGCAGGAAATGATGCCACTCTACGCCGCAATCCGGGATGGGCGTATACGCGGTACCGATGTTGAGCCCCACCGAAAAGAAGACATCGTGCATTTTGAAATTTAAGTCTTCGTTGTACTCTGCATGCCACAGTTGTGTATACACAGGATCTTCATCCACATATACACGACGCTTGATGTTGCTCAGGACGCACTCTGTCGAGACGTGTCCCGACATGTTGATGATCAGATCTGCCTCTTTGGACAGAGCAACCAGGGAGGCAAGCGAGAGGCCGAACGTATCCACTCCATGGTTGTAAATTTGGCAGGCTCGGTCCATCAGTCCGAAACGTTGCATGGTATCCTGAAACAACTTTCGATTGATACTGTGCTCGAAATCGCACGTTCGACCGTAAGCATCAACGCACCACCGCGGCGCAATTTCTTCGATAACGAAGACCTCGTGGCCAAGTTTCTGCAAACCCAATATGCGGTGAATCCAGGTCCACGCGATGCCAGGCACATACGGGTATCGCGATATGACGGCCCCTACAATGATCTTCATGGTGGAAAATCGCCCTCGCAGTCCGTGGCGAAAATCACTGCGGTCAGCAAGTTGCTGCGAGAGCGATGGATGAGAGCCTGTCGCGCGAGAGAGATCGCGGCACGCCGACGCAATTCGCCCGCGTCGTCCCGACTGCGCCAGTCGCGTGTACGTGGCTAGCCACAGCACGAATCACGGACGCCGGTGGCCCCGATCAACCGTCTGGTGCGGGAGATCGTCGAATGATCGGGCCCTTTGGCCGCGGCGGTTGCCGCGCGAAGGCGCGCCAGATCTGTAAATGACACGCTTCTCATGTTTGAGCAAAATGATGCTGCACCTCACTAACCCAGCGCGCCACCCTCTTGACCCCAACCCCCCGAGACTGACTCCCGGCTAGACGATAAAGACCTTTGTGAAGTGCACAGGCGGCAAAGAGACTTTTCAAATCTCGGGCGCTCGAGGGGAGCAGGCCCGTTCCGGCCAATTCCCCGCAATATATCGAGCGCATCTTCCGGTCCTCTGCCGCTTTGAACCCGTAATTCAAGTGCACCAGGTCCAACAACCCGCACCCGACTCCAGCCATTTCCCAGTCAACGAAGCAAATCCGGGCAGGGCTATGCGATGTATTGGCAAGAGCATTTTTCGGAGCAAGGTCGTTATGGACGAGGGTCAACGACTGTCCGCTAAGCAAATCTGCAATGCGACTGCAGCGCTGCACGATGGGTTCCAGCTTTGTTGCCAACTCAACAGATTGATTGCCCACCGTGCAGAGGGCTCGATTCGCCCACTCCATAAAATAGGTGGAATCAAAGCGGAGGAGAAAATCACAGGCTAATAGCTTCTCGACCCGCTGCGCGAAGTGGGCATGCAAATAAGCCAAGCGGTGGGCCGCCGTAAACCAGTGCTCTAGCTCGTGCCACTCCAATTTGTAATCATCAATATATTCCAGAAATAGCTCGCGTCGTTTTGTTGTCTCATCCCATCTCCAACCATAGTACCGGACCACGGGCAGGTCTTTATCTCTTAGCAATTCCTCATAGATGCGGATTTCCCGGTCTCGACATTGTTTGTCGGGATGATCTGCTTGCTCCGATCCAAGATGTTTCAAAAAGAGAGAGAACCTGTCCCCGCCTTCAAGAGATATCGAGAGCACCTCGGCTGGGAAGAGGGTGGCGAAGGGGCTGGGTCTACGCTGCAAGCTGATCACGTTGACGGGGCGCCGCCATGCTTCCTCAAGAAGCTCTGCAACCGTAACGCGAAGTGTGACCTCATCCATGCTTGGCTTCGGGAGGCTTCACCTGTGACTACTTTCCAATTCCTATTCGGCGCAGCATTCGCGTTAGAGCCTTGTCGGAATCAAAATACTCCTCTGCGATCGCACGAGCGGCTCGGCAATGCGTTAAATAATCCCCGTTAATCGCCTCAATACCTGCCAACGCTTCCTCAGTGGTGGTAAAAGTCAGCAAACCTTTCCCAGTCGGCAGATGGTCTTCGATCCCGGTCGACTGCACCAAGACTGGTTTTCCGGAGGCCAGGTAGCGCGCAGTGCGATCACTGGTCCAGCCTGTATGGAACTGCACATAGCGATTATTCGCAATGCTAAGCTCTGCTCGGGAATTGCCTATATAACTTCTATAATCTTCCGGAGTGCGCAGCTGCTTGGGGTCTGAGAGCCGCCAACCATTGCCTTCGAACAGGCTAATGTCCGCCTCATAGCCCGGCTCGATGTTTAAGGCAAGATCCAGTTCCTGATGTGTTCTCTTCGGAAGGTCGATGAAGTTTAGCCAGTTATCGGACTTCTCGCCGGAGAACCGCCCCCGCAATAGAAACGTCTCTTTGCCTGCCCAGTTAGAAATTGTGGTGAAGCGTCGATACCCATCGCTGATCTGGGCTGGCCATAACTCTAGAATCACAGGATGCATCATCGGAGACCAAGTTAGTCCACATGTGGGAATGTCACATGTCGGAGCTCCAATATTGAGGCCAACCGTAAAAAAATGCTCATGGCAATCGAATCCCTGATCGACACCATACTCCGTGTAGTAGACCTGGGTTTTTGATGGGTCTAGATCGACAAATGCTCTGCACCGGACATTTTCGATGATTGCAGGGGTGCGGACTTTCCCACTAATATTTACAAGCAGGTCCGATGACTTCGCTATTTTGATGGCGTCAGCGAGGGACATTCCATCAGTAGCTTCGCCATAGTTATAGATTAGGCAACAACGTGGCCAGACCCCGTACGCTTTTGCCAACGATTCAAAATGTCTCCTGCCTTCCCAATCTTCGAAGCGCACAGGTTTGTAGGTCGAATCGTGACATCGCTTGGGGTGGACTTCGGCAATCACATAAACTTCGTGCCCCAATCGCTGCAGGCCTAGCACGTAGGCCATCCGGTTATCAAAAACACCGATACGACAACAATAGTTGGCGGCGTCTGAGCCTACGATAATTCTCATGACCGAATGTCCTTTTTCAGATCAAGGTTAACCGTTCGCCCAGTATAAACGCATCTCTTCACGCGCCAGCGGCACTCCTCATCTGTGGTCCTATCCGGTCGGTCACGATAGCGTCCGGCTTGATGTGGAAAATCGAGAGGCGGTTTTCCGGAATTCCATCGACCGCCGGTCACGACCGACACCGGGGGAAGCCGGTCGGCGCGGAGCCGCGGGTTGAGGTGGAAGCGCACCGTGGGCCGACCCCCGTCCGGAGCCCTGACAGCCTCCGGGCGAATCCAGCCCAGCTCTTGGAGGCACTCGAGCGCGCCCTAAACGACCCGGGGCTCCGTCAGACCGGTCCACTCCTGGCGGTACACCTCGCGCGGCTCGCCAGCCGGCCGTAGGAGAGCCGGGTCGCCAGCAGGGCGACCGCCCCCCGCGCCGCGTCGGTGACGGCCCCGTAGAGCCGGCGGGCGTGGGCGGCCGGGTATTCGCACTAGGCGGCCGCCTGCGCCGCGGGCAGTCTAGCCGCCACGACGCACACCCGCGCCCCGGCCTGGACGAGCGCACAGGGCGGGCGCGGGAAAAGCTACTTCACGACGCGGAGATGGCGCGGGAGCTCCCGTAGGGCGAGCCGAAGCTAACGCGGCCCCACCTTGCGAACGATGAGCTTGAGCACGGGGGCGAGCGCCGACTTCGAGAGCCAGTGCGGCTCGCCCGGCTTGTCCAGTTCTATATCCAAGGTCATGTCCGCGCCGTGCCGCGCCCGCACAGGACGTGCTACCTTACCGGCCGGGACGTGGCCTCGGAGCTCCACCGTGAAGACTTCCTCGAACAACACCGGGGTCTCGGAGGGG
>Ga0184626_10000040_pt1 | contig 26324 bp, 30 predicted proteins | sample PLM3_60_b1_FD_133142 | JGI IMG/M metagenome (GOLD analysis project Ga0184626, IMG submission 133142) | Groundwater sediment microbial communities from an aquifer in East River, Colorado, USA - PLM3_60_b1 | ecosystem: Environmental > Terrestrial > Soil > Riparian zone | place: USA: East River... | reverse complement strand
TCTAAAAAAAACTCCACTCGATCAAAAGCGGCTACCCTACCCGCGGGTTACACCCCGCGCGGGCGCCCAACGCACGCAACGTCACGTGCCCGATTCCATCGCGACCCTGCGCTACCTGCTCGCCTGCAACATCGTCATCAGACAACTCGATCGATGCCCCTGCTGCGGCACGACGAATCGACATTAATGACACAGTAGTACTAATGGGTGACCCCTTATTCCCCGTTTATTGCGCTCTACAGGTTTCCTTTTTTAACTATCTTGGGCTTGAGCGTCGCCAAGGCTTCTCGAAGTCCCTCAAAACTGTAAAACCCAAGTACAGCGTCTGCGTCAGCTGTAACTACGTCGTGTTCTGTCTCATCCGATAAGTGGACGAAACTACCATCTTTTAAATATGAATCGGGATCTTGAAAATACCAGTGATCGTTGGAGGCTTCGTCCCCCGGTAAAACGTTTTTGCCAACATAAATCCAAGTTTCAATGCAGGGGATTTCACTCTGTGTATCCGAGAACGATATCTCGAAATAACATTCACCCTCTCTAAGCTCATCGGGCCCTTTCAACATGCAATCTTCTATTCGTTTAGTCATTTTAGAAATGCCTCTAACAAGTACTTAGAACCTTGCTCTAGTCGTCATTCCACCACCACGGACGAACCATCCATGGAAGCAATGCAGGAAATAATTTAAGAGCGTGACCCGGGACTTCCACTTGAATATCGATGCAATCGAGCCAGTGGACCGGAGATTTTGGAACGGTATCGCTGAACATGCAGCGGCGTGCACGTGCATTCCTTCTGCGGATCGGTCAGGAAACCGCAAGGGCTCTGTTGCGTTGGTGATGGTCGCAGTGAGATTTGGTTGTTGGGCGTGATCCAAAGAATCTTGACCGACTGGTTAAGCCAGTCTACCAAAGTACGCATTCCATGCTTAAATCGGTGCTCGCTCTAGAGGCTAGTCGAGGATTTTGCTGCTGGAATGTTACCGCTTTGCTTACGCGCAGCGAGCATCATCGCAACTTCAACGATCATGTCTTCTTGTCCACCGACGGCTTTGCGCTTTCCTAGCTCAACCAAGATATCTCGTCCGTCCACGCCAAATTGTTGCGCTGCTTTATCTGCGTGCAGTAAAAAACTCGAGTAAACTCCGGCATACCCCATGGTCAGGCTTGTTTTGCCGATCCGTACGGGTTTTTGCATAATGGGTCGTACAATCTCTTCAGCGACATCCATAATTTTCCAAAGATCGATTGATGTCCGGTACCCGGTCTTATCCAAAACCGCGGTTAAAACCTCCGTCGGAGTGTTACCAGATCCAGCCCCCATTCCACATGTGCAAGCGTCAATCCATCTCGCACCTTGTTCGATTGCGATCACGCTATTGGCAACCGCTAGGGACAAATTGTTGTGACCGTGGAAAGCGACGCCGACTTTGACGGCTGCTCGCAAGGCTGCGATTCTGTCCTTCACGGTCTGAGGAATCAGCGCTCCCGCAGAGTCAGTGACTTGAACAACATCCGCTCCGTAACTCTCCATTAACTTTCCCTGTTGGGCAATTTTCTCTGGAGAACCCATGTGCGAGAGCATCAGCATCGCGATCACGTCCATTCCCAACTTTTTTGCGACGCTAATATGTTGCTCGGCGATATCAGCTTCGGTTACGTGGGTCGCAATCTGCGCCACTTTAGCGCCGAGATCCGCAGCCATTTTCAGATCTTCCTTAGTCCCTATCCCCGGAAGTAGTAATACTGCGAGCTTAGACCGCTTGATTACGGCGGACGCCGCTTTTAGCAGCTCAAATTCGGACACTCGGGACATGCCATATGTGATGGTAGAGCCGCCCAGACCATCGCCGTGGGAAACCTCGATAATATCTACTCCCGCCTCGTCTAGGCCGTGCGCGACTTGCCTAACCTGCTCGGTCGTAAATTGATGGCTTAAGGCATGGCTCCCATCTCGAAGCGTGCTGTCTAAAATATTGATGAACGGCTTCTCGATCATATCGGCGCCTCCATGGCTGCTTTCCCTCTTGTTCCCGCTAGTAGATGTCTCCCGATTTCCTCACCCACTTTGACGGCTGACGCCGTCATGATATCGAGATTGCCCGCGTACTTAGGAAGAAAATCACCGGCTCCCTCGACCTCGACAAAGATTGTCACCTTCTTTCCGACTTTGCCGTCTTGTAAATCCTCGATAAGTGGTTTCGCAACGAGCCGAAATCCCGGAACATATTCTCTGAGTCGCTGCGCCATCGATTCGACCGAATCCCTAACGTCTTCAGGATCACAGTCGTCGATTAATCCATAAATGGTATTGCGCATTAAAATCGGTGGATCGGCCGGATTCAGGACTATGATGGCTTTGCCTCTGGCTGCGCCGCCAATGCTTTCTAAGCCGCGGGCGGTTGTGTAAGTAAATTCGTCGATATTTTGTCGAGTGCCCGGACCGGCGCTTAAACTCGCAATGGTCGCCACGATTTCAGCATAATTTACGGTAGCGACTTGCTGCATTGCATGAACAAACGGTACCGTTGCTTGTCCACCACAGCTCACTAAGTTTAGATTCGGCTCGCCCAAATGAGAGTGGAGATTGACGAGGGGGACGACATACGGACCGATCGCCGCGGGCGTCAGGTCCACGGCAATCTTCTTAGCATCTTTTAAAAACGGCGCATGACGAACATGCGCACTCGCGGTCGTAGCATCGAATACAATGCTGAATTCACTCGCATGATCGAGCAACCCATCGATCCCTTCAGCCGAAGTTTTTAAGCCTTCCTCTCGAGCCCGGGCCAAGCCTTCAGAATCCGAAACGATTCCGGCCATGATGACGGGTTTCAGAACGTCACTGCGCTTTATCTTATACAAAAGGTCCGTTCCAATATTACCTGAACCCAAGATTGCAACCGGTATCTGCTCCATTGTCGGCCTTTCTAGACAAATCGCACTGAGACACTTCCCAGGCCGTCGAAAAATCCCTGAAAAACGTCGTTACGATCGACGTTCGATGCCGCAGTTAGCGCTCCGGGCATGATAATTTCGCCGGCTTTTAGGCTCACCCCAAATTCTCCAACGGCGTTAGCCAACCAAGCAACGGCGTTTGCTGGATTGCCGAGCACCGCAGCTCCCGCTCCCGTCTGCGTAACATCCCCATTTTTTTCCAAAACCATCCCAATAAGCTTCAGGTCTATTTGATCGACCCGTTTCGGCGACATTCCCAATACCACGCGCCCCGACGATGCGTTGTCGGCGATCGTATCGCAAAGTTTGATTTTCCAGTTCTCTATGCGGCTGTCGATGATCTCCAACGCCGGAACCACAAATCTCGTTGCCGCCAAGACCTCCAGTGATGATACGCCCGGTCCTCGCAAATCTCGGTCTAGGATAAAAGCAATTTCCGGCTCTATCTTGGGCTGAATCAATTCGTCGATTCTGACACGTGCGTTGTCTTCGACGAGCATGTCTCCGAAAATGTGACCGTAGTCAGGTTGGTCGACATCCAGCATTGTTTGCATAGCCTTGCTAGTTAGGCCGATTTTCTTGCCGACAATTTTCTCCCCGGCGTCTTGTTTCAGTCGAACCCACGCCAATTGAATCCGGTAAGCAACTTCTGCATCGATTTCCTGGTACCTTTGCGTCAGAGGCGATAATGGGGTCTTTAGCCTCGCGGCATTGTACAGGTCGCGGGCTTCCTTCGTTATGACTTCATCCGAAAGATTGATCATAGTCACTTCCAATACCGTTTCTATCTTATGCGCACCGCCGCTTTCACGTAACCTAGCTCACGCGAGATCGCTTCCGCGCTCTCCATGACACGCCGTCCGATAGAAGGCAGCGACTTATCGGTCAACCGTGCGGACGGAGCTGCTATGCTGATAGCCCCCACCATTTGAGATGTGTAGTCCCTGAGTGCCGCGCCGACGCACCGAAGCCCCTTTTCTATCTCTTCGTTGTCCACGGCATATCCACGCCGTCGTATTTTCTCTAAATCATTCAACAGCGCGCCGATATTTTTCACGGTAGACGGAGAATACGCATGAAAACTCTCATTCTGGAGAATTCGTTTTACTTCGTCGTTATCGAGGCAAGCCAACATGGCTTTACCTAGGGAAGTGCAATAAGTTGGAATATGCCTGCCGACGCGGGAGGGCATGCGCAATGCGTGTGGTCCTTCGACTTTTTCCAGATAGAGCACCTGATTGTCATCGAGAATCGCTAAGTGAACCGTTTCCTTCGCCTCCTGGCTCAGTTTTTCGATATGAGGTCTGGCAATTTCCCGTAAATCCAGCCGTGCAATAGCTTGCTGTCCGAGCTCAAAGAGCTTCATTCCCAGAGAACACCGCCCAGTTTCGGGGCTCTGTCGAATAAAGTGATTATGCTCCAAGGCCCATAAAATTCGGTGAACGGTGGCTTTATGGAGTCTCGTGCGAGCCGCAATTTCGCTGACGCTCAGTTCTCTCTTGTCGAAACTGAAACAGTTTAGAATCTGAACAGCCCGATCCAGCACCTGAATCCGGTATCGTCCACTTCCATTGATAGGCTCTTTCGATTGGCTGCGTCGTGACTTTCCGTTTGCTGAGGTTCTTTGTTGCCGTCTCATATTGTGAACTGGAGTTTCACGTGAGTATTAAAGTTTTTTCTAGCTCTGTCAATAGAATTCTGGCCCATCAGAAATGAATCGGCATGGAAATTCTCATTGTGGATTTTTTGATTGACAATATTCTTTTTTTTTGGTGATGTCGTGATTTATAAGATGGCGTCTCATAATATGAGACGCAACGAGAGTCATGGCAATATGCCTTTGACATGTTGTGGGTTGCCCAACAGCGGGTCAAAGGAGCGGATTGTTCGGGGAGGTGTAATGAATATACGGTGGATCGCGATCATCCTATGGATACTCGCTCTTTCGCTCGAAGCACGAGCCGCCTCGCAAGAAGACTGGAGCCAACTGACGGCGAAAGGGCGGAGTGAGGGGGTTGTTGTGGTGGGCACCAACGTGGGGCACCCGACATTCCGCGAAGGTCTCACGAACTTATTCCAGAAACGATTCGGCATCAAGGTCGATCTGCGCACGCAACAATCGTCAGAAACCGACGCGATCCTGATCCGGGAGTGCGCCGTTGGACGGCCGACTGTCGACATCACGATTGGTGGAAACGGCGATGCGGTTTACCGTAAGGGTTGTTTTGCGCCGATAAAGCCTCATCTCATTCTCCCTGAAGTGATTGACGCGAAGAACTGGCGTGGTGGCCTATTGAAGTTTAACGACCCCCAAAGAGACCAGCTTTTCGAGACGATCCAGTCGATCTATGGTTGGATCATCGTCAACAGCGATCAAATTAAATCAAGGGAATTGATTTCGGCCAAAGACTTACTCAAGCTTCAGTATCGCGGCAAGATAGCGGCTTTCGATCCTCGCACGGGAGGTGCCGGTCAGAATGTCGCATCGTACCTGATGCACACTCTGGGAGACAACTACATCAAGGAACTCTTTTTAGGTCAGAAGGTAACCTACACGCGTAACTATCAACAGCTGGGCGAATGGATTGCGCGCGGCGTATATGCCATCGGACTGGGTGGAACTGCGCGAGGTATCGAGAATTTTCGCAAGGAAGGCCTGCCGTTAAAAGTCGTCCAACTTGATGATCTCGCGTTTGTCGCCGGAAGCGTAGGTATTTTGCGACTGACGAAGGACGCCCCTCATCCGAACGCGTCGACGGTCTTTTTAAACTGGTTCGCATCTAAGGAAGGGCAACAATTGTTTTCTCGCGCGATCGGGGAACCGAGCCGACGCACGGATGTATCGACGGAGGGAGTCCCCGAATACTTGATACCGGATCCAAACCTCAACTACTTCGACACCTACGAGCATGAGTATAACTTTACGAAACACCCTGAGATTCAGAAGAAACTCGAGGCCATACTCGGACGATGAGGACGTGAGCCGTCGTCAATCTAAAGGCTTGCAAGAGAGTGAAGTGCACATCACCGGTGGAGCATCGGCATGAGCGTGGTTGTTGTAAATAGGTACCGGTTGCAAGCCGACTCGTCTGTATTGGGCGGGACCGCGCTGGTCATCATCATCGGCGCTTTGAGCTTGACTCCCGCAATTTTCATACTTGTAAATAGCTTCAATGTTGCCCAACACGCGGAATCGTGGAGATTCGGAGCTCAGGGTTGGGCAGATGCCTTTGGCAATCGTCAGACTCTCAGCGCGATGGGATATAGTTTCCTATTAAGCATCCGATCCCTCATCGGTATTGCGTTGGCTTTTGTATTGTCTTGGCTTCTCGTGCGAATTCGAATTCCTTGTCGTCGTTTCATTGAGTTGTCCTTATGGATCGGCTATTTCTTGCCAGCTCTGCCCCTGGCGCTAAGTTGGATTCTCCTGTTGGACGGTGATTACGGGATTGTCAATCGAATACTAAAGCCCATCGGCTGGAGTTTTAACATTTACTCAATCTACGGCATTATTTGGGTTCACTTGACCGCCACTATTGTTCCGGTGATGACGATTCTCTTAACGCCCGCGCTTAGACAACTCGACGCCAGCTTGGAGGAGGCCGGCCGCGTGTGTGGCGCAGGTCCCGTGCAGACGATTCGCCGCGTGCTTCTGCCGGTCCTGGCTCCGGCATTGTTGACGGTATTTCTAGCAGGGGTGATTCGCGGTTTGGAAGCTTTTGAAATTGAGCAAGTATTAGGAACAAGAGTAGGGATCTATGTTTACGCTACGCGGATTTATGATTTGATTCAGTCGGAACCGCCCTATTTCTCGCAGGCCATGGCCTTGAGCACATTATTTCTTGGAGTCTTGTTCGTCCTCGCTATGCTCTATCAGCATTTTGTTGGCGAACGACAAATCGCCACCATTTCCGGCCGGGGGGTTTCATTCAGGCCGATGGAAATCGGTAAAAGTCGATTTCTAATCTCGGGGATTTTAATTGGATTTGTTTTGATCGCGGTCTACCTGCCCTTTGGCATATTGCTCACAGGCTCCTTCATGAAATTGTTCGGCTTCTTTCACATCAACGAGCCGTTCACAGCAAGCCATTGGGTTTCGGTGGTAAAGGACAATGTTTTTTTATCATCTCTGCAAAGTTCGCTTTTCCTCGGTATAACCACGGCGGGCATCGGGCTGATTCTGTATTCCATGCTGGCGTATGCCCTCGTTCGTTGTTCGCTTGCCGGCAAAAAGGTTCTTAACATTCTGATATGGCTGCCATGGGCGGTTCCCGGCATTCTCTTAGGTCTTTCCTTCCTATCCCTTTTACTGTCGGTACCTATGCTCTACCCATTATACGGCACCTACGGGAGCCTAGTTTTGATTCTGCTGGTTAAAGAAATGCCCATCGGCGTCCACATGATGAAAACCGCTCTGGTCCAAACCGCTGAGGAGTTGGAACATGTGGCTCGAGTTTGCGGCGCCGGCTGGTTCATAACGTACCGGCGAATTATCCTGCCGATGGTTTCGCCGATGCTCGTCAGCATTTTTGCCATCGTGTTCATGGCGGCAGTGAAGGACATTAGCACGATAATTCTTTTGGGTAGCGGTACGACGAAACCGCTCTCGTTGTTGATGATGTCTTATTCTATGGCCGGTGAAATGCAGGCTGCAGCGATTATCGGAGTGATTTTGAGTTTACTCGGCGTAGCGGTTGCGTTGATCTCGCGACGCTACGGACTCCGTCTAGGAACCGAGGCTCATTAGTATCGACCACGGATTTTAGATCGTAAAGGAGTACTCGATGACTGAGAGAAAAATTGTTCATATGGAGAACGAAAAGGGACACAGAAATCCGATACCGTCTTGCGTGACCCTCGGTAATCTCATATTGCCGTCAGTGATCTCGGGTCGATCCGGACTTCCCGATGATGCGACACCTTTACCGGAAGAGGAAATTGAGCGGGCGTTTCAAAGAATGAAGAACATCGTGGAGGCCGCGGGGGGTGGTCTAAACGGTATCGGAAAAATTACCGTCTATTTGAAGGATTTCAAACATCGTGAGTTTGTCAACAAGAGTTGGTTGAAAATGTTCCCTGACGAGAACAATCGCCCGGCCCGACATGTACTCCCGCTCGACTTACCGGGTAAAGTGATTGTCCAACTCGACGTTATTGCATCGGTTTAGTCGCTTCGAGCTCGTAGTAATGCGGCGAAATTTGGCCGGCGACCGAGAGCTTCTCCGGTAGGAGATTTTCGCAACGAATCAGAATCGCTGTTCATGAATGCTCACGGGAAAATTTCTTTTCCGGCGGGAAAACGATTGGCCGTCACGCTTCATTTCCCCGTTGAATGGTGGCCTGAGCCACACGCGGATTATCAGAAAAGTTATTATCAAGAATACGGCGCTAAAGTCGGTGCCTGGCGCCTCTTGGATGTTTTCGATCGCGTCGGGGTCAAAGTGACCTGCCATATGAACGGCATCATCGCCGAGATCTTTCCGGAGCTTGCGCGGGAAATTGTAAGGCGCGGCCATGACGTCGCGGGACATAGCTACGATCAATCACACCGCCAATCCGCCATGGCGCCGGATGAGGAAAGAGTCGTCGTCAAAAAGACATTGCACACGATCGAAGCTGTCACGGGCTTTCGACCGCGGGGCTGGGTCTCAAGTGGAAGAAAAATCAGCGACAATACGTTGAGAATTCTGACCGAGGAAGGATTGGCTTGGCATAGTCATCATGACCTGGGCGATTTGCCTTCGATTGTCCATGTTGGAAACAAGACAATCGTCGATTGCCCGATTCAAAGATATATGAATTATAGCGAGAGGAGATTTATCGGCTGGGATGGCGATCAAATAAAAAGCTGTAAAGAGATTGTCGAATTTTTCAAAAGCCAAGTTGATGCGTTGCGGGGAGCCACAGTTTACGAGCCGCTGTGTTTCCAGTTTGGCTCGCACGCGTACATGTTCGGTTTGCCTGCGTATGCATGGGTCGTGCAAGAAATGATTCAATACGCAATATCCTTTTCGGATGTTTGGTTCGTGACAACTAACGACTTGGCTCAATATTGGCTGGAAAACAATGCGGATGAACGAGCTTACTAGAGACCTAGGAGCTTTAATCCGGGAAACGGGGACCCCATGGCAAGAGTGACAATACCTCAGATCCAACAAATGAAGCGGGACAAACAAAAGATCGTCGTGATGACTGCCTATGACTATACGATGGCGAGTCTTCTCGATCGAGCGAACGTCGATATACTGTTGGTCGGTGATAGCGGCGCGCGAAATTTGCTCGGCTACGATGACAGCGCGTTTGTGACCGTGGATGAAATGGTTGTGATGACCCGCTCGGTCGTTCGCGGGACCGAACGAGCCATGGTCGTCGGCGACATGCCCTTCATGAGCTACCAAGCGAGCAAGGAAGACGCGATTCGGAACGCCGGCAGATTCATTCAGGAAGCCGGGGCGCAGGCGGTTAAGCTCGAGGTTGGGGTCGATTACGCCGATACCGTCCAGGCCGTTGTGAAAGCTGGTATTCCCGTCATGGCACATATCGGCTTAACACCCATGGCTTCGATCGGAAGCGGCGACTTTCGCTCTCAGGCCGAGCGCGTCGAGCATGAACGAGTACGGCAAGACGCCCGTGCGCTGGTCGCGGCGGGATCCTTCTCTCTGCTGATTACCGGAGTGCCCGCCGCCTTGGCAAAACAAATAACTGAAGAGGTGAGCGTACCCACGATCGCAGGGTTCGGCGCCGGTGACGACTGCAACGGTGTCATCGGCGTCACACATCGTGTGTTAGGATTCGATGCGAGTGAATTGGACCGGCCGCGCGCGAATTACGGACCTGTGGGCGTTTCGTTCTATGATGCGGCAAAAAGCTTTGCCGAGGATGTCCGTGCCGGAAAGCCGGTGCGGTCACGACGAGATCAAAAAGACTAACGCAACTTAGAGATCAATGTCTCGTTACATCGCTTGTTGTTTCGTATGAAAACCGAAGGGTCACTTTTCGCAGCCGAAGAGCGCAAGGATCTTGCTCACGGCGTAAACCCGATCTTGAAGGTTACCAATCTGAGCAAGAGCTATGGCAGCGTTTCCGTGCTTAGAGGCGCCAGCTTTGAGGTATTCCAAGGCGAGATTTTAGTAGTTCTCGGACCGAGCGGATGTGGAAAGAGCACGACTCTTCGGTTACTGGCAGGTCTCGAGCGCCCAGACACTGGCGAGATATTACTCAAGGACAAAACCGTAGTCCATGCAGAAAAGGGGGTCTTTCTTTCCCCAGAGCAGCGCAATATGGGCATGGTGTTTCAATCCTTCGCCGTCTGGCCCCACATGACGGTTCAAGAGCACGTTGCCTTTCCTCTCGTCGTGCGTCGCCTGGGAAAGGGAGAAATTCAAAAACGGGTTGATGAAACGCTGGACTTTGTCGGTCTGAGAGATTTCAAAGAGCGCCGCGCGACGCAGTTAAGCGGCGGGCAACAACAACGGTTGTCGCTGGCTCGCGCTTTAGTGTACGAACCGGACGTTTTGCTCTTAGACGAACCGTTAAGTAACCTCGACGCGAAGCTGCGCCAGCAGATGAGAGTTGAGTTAAAACGGCTGCAGCAGAAACTGGGAAGTACTTTTGTTTTCGTTACTCACGACCAAGTCGAGGCGATGACTCTAGCGCATCGAATAGTGGTGATGAAGGATGGAATGATTGAGCAGATCGGTACGCCCGACGATTTGTACCGAAAACCAAAAACACCATTCGTGCATGGTTTTTTGGGCACAACTATTCACTTCGAGGGAAGGTGGGTATCCGACCAGGGGGCCATGTACGTAGAGTTGCCCGGAGGTTTCAAATTTTTGCCTGCCGGTGTCGACCAGCGGCTCTGTGCCAACTCAGAGTCCCGCGACGTCCGGGTGACCATCCGTCCCGATGACTTCGAGATCATCACCGAAAATCGCAGCCCTGAGAAAAATGAAATCGAGGCGATGGTCGCCAGCGTGATCGATCTCGGCAGTAAATATGAAATCGCCATAAATGGCTGTGGCACTGAGTTCATGCTTGAAATGCCAAAAAGATTCCAGGTGAAAGCGAAGCAACGGCTTTTGTTGAGTGTTGACCCGTCTAGAGTCAAAATATGGAGCGCTTAGATGGCCACCCATTCGACTCTGGATTCAAGTTAAATCACTGTAAGACGGCGAATCGTAATGAGGTGAAACATGGCCGATAACAATCTCGTAGCTATTCTTGTGCGTTCTGTCACGGAATTTAATGATCTCCGGGCGTCCCAACCGCGAAAAGCAATAGATCTCAGCGGGGCACGCCTTGTCGGAGCGGATCTTCGACACGCCAATCTGAGAGCGGCGGATCTAAGCGGCGCCGATCTGTGTTGGGCGAATTTGACGGGCGCCGATTTGAGGGAGGCAAAGCTGACATGGGCCGATACTTTTTGGGCTGATTTCAGCAAAGCCGATCTTACTGGTGCGGAATTGACGGGTACAAACTTTTATGGAGCAAAGGGGCTTAAAAAAGTCGATTATGATCGGGTTGAAGAGGCGGCCCGCAAGAGCGTCGTCTTTGCTGATTAGACTGATCTTGCCAACGCCCGGGTCGAGCAGGGACATAACTGACCGTAGTTAAGGAGGAGAGTTTATGCCTATTTGTCTTTCGCATGGTGGCCCAACGATGTTTACCGGCAACGGTCATGCAGATGGAGTTTTGGTTGGAACCGTGGGCGGCGTATACAATCTGCAAAGACAAAACGACTCGAAGTGGCAGGTGTCCTGGAAGAGCTTAGACGGAAAGCATGTCAGCTCGGTACAGGTCGAGCCTAGAACTAAGACCGTGTTTGCCGGCGTTTATCGGGGCGGTATTTTTGCCAGCAACGACGGCGGAAAAAATTGGCAATCGCGGAACAATGGTTTGAGTAGCGACGACGTCTATTCCCTGTCTTTTTCAAATGGCGGAAGCATAACGACGCTCTATGCCGGAACCGAGCCGGCACATCTTTTTAAAAGCGTTGACATGGGCGAGACTTGGAGCGAAATCAGCTCTCTGCGTAAATCACCGAGCGTTGCAGAGTGGACTTTCCCGGCACCGCCTCACACGGCTCATGTAAAGTTTATCGCGATAGATCCTCGCGATTCAGCAACGGTGTATGCCGCCATAGAAGTGGGCGGATTATTGAAGAGCCGTGACGGCGGTTCGACGTGGGAAGTGCAACATGGTTTTTATGAAGACGTGCACCGGATCGTTATTTGCCCGAGCGACTCCGAAAAACTTTACATCAGCACGGGGGCTGGAGTTTACCACAGCATCGACGGCGGCAAGAACTGGACGCAATTGACGACACACGCGATGCGAATCGGCTATCCCGACGCGTTGATCGTCGTACCGACACGGGAAAATTTGATGTTTGTAGCCGGAGCGCGAAACACGCCCGGAGCCTGGAGAAAGACTCACACTGCGGATTCTCGAATCGGCAGGAGCCGAGACGGCGGGAAAAATTGGGAGTTGCTGTACAACGGCTTGCCTGATCATATGCGCGGCAACGTGGAAGCGATTTCCATCATGAGCTGGGACGATTCGTTCGAATTGTTCGCCGGGACAACGGATGGAGACATTTTTTTCAGCGATGATGAGGGAGATCACTGGTCGACGATCATGACTGGATTGCCTCCCGTTTCGAAGTTTCATCATTATCGAGGTCTGCGTTAGGGATTTGCCACCTTACCGCTACGGCGCGGATGCCACAGAGTTATTTTGACCCATTCATGCAGTTGCCATTAACAAAGGAAATTAGCATATGTCCGAGATCATTGCGGGTCTAGCTTCTTCTCACGCATTCGCGCTCGTGGATCCGTCGACTTGGGATGAGAGACGGGAGCGAAATCGTAGCATGTACAAGAAGCGTTACGGCGTGGAAGCTCCCCATCAACCGAAAATTGGTGAGGAAACTCCAGTGATCAGGAACTCCAGATATCAGAATGTAAAAGACGGCCTGAATTTTTTTCAGCGCTGGTTGAAGGAAACCAGGCCCGACGCTTTGATTCTCATCGGCGATGACCAAAACGAAAACTTCCGAGACGACAATTTGCCGCAGATATCAATATACCTTGGAGATAGAGTTGTCGCGGTCGATCCGCGACTCGACAGTGCCGAATCTCCTCCGCCCCAATATCGTTGTCATACGGAACTGGCCCGCACATTATTGGAGGGTTTGGTCGAGCGTCAGTTTGATGTCGCTTTTTCAAACTCATTTCCAAGGGATCAGCTACTTTCACATGCCCACGCTCCGATTCTAAGAACTGTCGACCCAGACGCCAGAATCCCCGTGGTGCTTTTTTTTGTTAATGCCATCCATGTGCCGGCGATTAGTCCAGGCAGGTGCTACCGTTTAGGTGAAGCAATAAGAGAAGTTTTATCGCAGAACCGACCGAGCGCAGAGCGAGTCGCTATTTACGCCTCCGGCGGGTTGTCGCACTTCACGGGTGGGTATCCGTGGCCCCATTACACCGGGCCATTTGCCTATGGCTCGATCAGCGAGGAGTTTGATCGCACCGCTCTGGACTGGATATCAACTGGCCGTGGAGACAAACTGGCCGATCTCACTTCGAAGGATCTTCTTGATAACGGAGACATAGAGATGCGGAGCTGGATTGTTCTCGCAGGTGCAATGGGCAAAAGGCCTGCTCGCGTCCTCGCATACGAGCCACTTTATAGCGGTAACTTGGGAATGGCGGTAGCATTTTGGGGCTCCTAATTGAGAGAAGAGCGGGCGTTTACCAATAAAGCGTATTAATCGCGGTGAGTTCTCGGAGTCCGGGTTTTCCCGAAGGTCAATTTTAGACGAGTACAAAACACGCGCGCTGGTCCCGAACCATAACTGATCTGATGGAATCCTTGGAACCACATCGTGTCTGGATCCGCATCCCCGATTTACCCCGGGAATCGGTCGATGATCTCAAAGCGAGTTTTGACGGAGTGAATTTTTGGTTCGGAAACGATAACCAGATAGACCCTCTGTGGGCGTCAAAGGCCGACATCGTTTTCACATCGTTGGCGTTCCCGGACTCTTTATTCGATCTGCTGCCGCGCTTGCGATGGGTCCAATTTACCCGCGGCAGCGTTTTTGAGTTAGTGCACCCGGCCTTGCGGGATAGCGTGATCCCGGTAAGCGTCATTCGCACCATTGATCGTGGGCAATTCTCGGAGTTCGTAATGGGGTGTATTCTTCTCTGGGCAAAAAGATTTCCCCAATTCTTCAAGGCTCAAGAGAAACGAGTGTGGGAAAGGATCATGCCCCTCGAGATTGCCGGCATGACCGTCGGCATCTTGGGGCTCGGTGCCATCGGCACAGAATGCGCAAAGAGAGCCAATGCGTTTGGAATGCGCGTTGTGGCGACCAAAAGAAAGATGATTGACAAACCGGAATTTATTGATGAACTGTGGACCGCCGAACAACTTCCGGACCTTCTCTCTCAAGCAGACTTTCTTGTCATCTGTCTTCCGTCGAGTCCAGAAGTGGATGGCTTGTTGGACTTCGACGCCTTCAAGCTTATGAAAAGAACCGCCTATCTGATTAACGTCACAGCTGATCGGGTGATCCCCGAACATGTATTAGTGAAGGTGTTGAAAGAACGTTGGATTGCAGGAGCAGTTTTGGATGCCTTTCCGCGTCAGCCATTGCCGCCGGATTCCGAGCTTTGGGATCTCGACAACCTAGTGATTACGCCGCGCGTCGGCGGCTTTACCCCTAACCGTTGGAAACGTTTGATTCCGGTTTTCAAAAACAACTTACAGCGATATCTTTCCGGCCAGGAGCTCGATGTTATCGATAAACGAATTGGATACTAATAATCAATGCTGTTCCAACCTTCATTGACCAAACTTACTGCTTATGGGATTCATGCTCCCAAGGCCGAGGATACATTTGCAACCTTGGTCGGACTACTATTATTTGGGCATGAATAACCCATACTCTATTCGCGAAGGGCGAAAAATATGGATTAAACCGATGAAGGTTAGCGGTGCACCAAAGGAGGAATCCACTTATGGGAACACTTGCCGAAGACATTGAGAGAACGCGCGGTTTATACAGATCCATCACGACTCCCTGGAAGCGGCCGCGTTTCCCCGATCCGCCAACTGAATTCCTACCGCCGGAAAAATTTCTCGAGCTCGCCAAAGAAGCCGTCCTGGTGCACCACACGAAGATCAATCATCCCTTCTGCGTAAAATTATTTCGCGGAGAGTGGACGGTGAAGCAGCTGCACGGTTGGATCAAGCAGGAGTATCACGCAGTCATGCAGACGTTGAGAAACGACGCGAACATCGTCGCCAACGCGGGAACGCTGGCCGAGATACGCGAGCAACTGGGCGTGCTGATCGAAGAAGCGGGCGAAGACATCTGCGGCGGCAAGTACCCGGCGCATCCGGAGCTCTTTGTCAGAATGGGCGAGGGACTCGGCTTGAAGCGCGAGGAGATTATCAACTCGGAACCGTCGGCGCTGATGCAATTAATTATCGACGAAGAGCGCTATCGAGGGTTGCGCCTGACGATCGGTGGATTGCCCTCCAACCTGCGCCTCGGAGAAAGGATCAACGCTCTGGTTTTCGCGATTTGGGCTGAGGTTTTGCGCGATAAATATCATATTCCCGAGAAGGCCCTGGATTTCTTTCACGCTCACGCGGTCGATGAGGAACATGGCAAAGTCGGCGAACGCGTAATCATGAGCCGGGCCACGACCAAGGAAGCTCAAACCGACATCTGGATGAGACTGAAAAAAGGTCAGGCCAGACAATGGATCACCTACGACGCTTACTATGAAGCGGCGGACATCGCCGGCGAGGAAGCCCTGGGATAATTTTCTCCATAGCGGCGCGACCGAAACAGCAATGAGAACCACTTATTTCATCGCCATTCTATTTTTATTTTTCGCGCCGGAGCTCTTGGCGCAAGAAAAAAAGCTAGAACCTCTGGTCGTTTCTTATGCCTCGGTCTCCGGCAGCCGGGCGCCATTGTGGATCGCCAAAGAGATGGGACTTTTTGAGAAGTATGGCTTGGACGGAAAACCCATCTTTGTTCCCGCGGGTTATCCTTCCGTGAGCGCCTTGATCAGCGGCGACGTTCACTTCATCGCTACCGGCGGATCGGTGGTTGCAGCGGCTGCCGCGCAGGGCGCGCCGCTGGTGATGGTCGCGACCTTCGGCCCGATTGCCTACAAGCTCATGGCCCATCCGTCAATCTCGTCCGTTAAAGAACTCAAAGGCAAGGTGATCGGCGCGCTGCGGCCGGGAACGACGACGGACTTCGTGCTGCAACGAATTCTCCTCAAACTCGGTCTCGTGCCGGGTAAAGATGTCACAATCATGCCGACGGGGCTGAGCAGGTCGGACGAGAGACTACTGTTGATGTTTCAAGGCAAGATTCATGCGACCATCGGAACGGTGGACAACCTCGCGCAGTTGGAATTAAAAGGCTTGAAGGTGAACGTATTGGCCGATCCAGTCGAGTTGGGCGTCCCGACGCCCGCTAGTGACATTTCCTCGACTCGACAGTTTTTGGCCACTCATCGCAATCGGGCAAAAGCGTTTCTTAGGGCATATTGCGAAGCGATCTGGGTGGGAAGGAATAATAAGGAGGTCGCCTTCCGCGCTTACCGTAAATATATGAGGATCGACGAGCCCAAACTGTTGGAATCGATGCATCGCAATTATTTGTTAACGTCTATCCCCGTTAAACCTTATCCGATAGAAGATGCGATCCAGGCGGATATTGAAGACTTGAGCACGAGCATCACTGAGCTGAGAGGCAAGAAAGCCGCTGACTTCATGGATCGATCGCTTTTGAATGAATTGGAAAGCGAAGGATTTTTCGCCCGGCTTCATGGGCAAAAGTCGAAATGATTGGCCGCCAGGAAGCCAGAGTATCTCCGCTCAGAAACTGATCCACTTTTCGCGCTAGTTTCACTTATGCAAACCGTACGACTTGCGTACCGAGATGAAGACCGAACACCGGTGATTTTCTGCATCAAGGAGATGGCGCGGCAGCACTATGACGTGGACGTGGAGATCGTTCTCATCAAAGGGACAAAAGAATATGAGGCGGCGCTGGTCAATGATTCTTGTGACGTGATCATCGAGCATCTGGAGTACCTCTACCCCGCGGCTGCGCAGGGAAAGAGGGTCACCATGTTCTGCGCCCCGAGCCTCGGGCGCGGTTTGGAGTTGGTCGTCCCCGCTACCGTGCAAAACGTGGAAGCTTTCAGAGGGAAAAACCTGGCAGTTCGCACTTCCGGCAGACCCCACGCGCTCGTGCTATGGCTCAGAATGATGGGACTGGAAAAGAACGTGAAGATCGTCATGGTCGATGATCATGAGGTTGGCAGGTGGGGCCAGTGGAAAAAAGTCCTGAGCGGCGAATGCATTGCTACCTTCATGTCCGATCTGTACTTGCCTGACGCGCTTGCCGCAGGCTTGAAGGTCCTGCCGGTTCCCGATCTCCCAGTGGTCGCTCATTATGCCCAGGCTTGTCTGTCAGAGTTTGCAAGAGCAAGAACCGATCTCCTTGGAGATTACACCAAAGCGGTAATTCACGCTGTGTGTTTGATGATCCTCAGAAAAGACGAAGCTCTAGAAATCGCCACGCAGGAACCCGTGAGACGGATGAAGATTACCAATCGTCGTGACTTGGAAAGGCGATTCGACTCGATTGTGAAGCTACTGCAATTAAAACCCTATCCGACACCCCAGGCTGTCGCCAATACTTTTGAGATTGCCACCGCGGAATTCGGCGCCGCCGACATCAATCCTTTGACTTTATGGGATCTCCATTGGGTGAAAGAGCTCGATGACAATGGCTTTATCGATAAATTGATCACGGGGATGAAACGATAATCGAATGAACATGAACGCCATCACTAAATTCAACAAAAAAAGAATGACGACGAGCCTTTTCATTGCGATTCTCTCGTTGATTTTTGCCAGAGCGGCGACTGCACAAGACAAGAAGCCTGAAGCTCTCAACGTTGCCTACACCTCAGCCACGGCGACCCGCGCACCCCTCTGGATTGCCAAGGAAACGGGACTGTTTGAAAAACACGGAGTCGATATCCGGCTCATTTATATTCGGGCGGGTAGCCCGTCAATCAGCGCTCTCGTCTCCGGCGACGTTCATGTGAGCTCAGATCCTGCCGCAGCCGTGGCTATTGCCGGCGCGCGTGGCGCTCCCGTCGTCGTCATCGGCACTTATGGCCTGGCAAGCTATCGGTTAGTCGCTCATCCCTCGATCGCGTCGGCGCAACATCTCAAAGGTAAAACCATCGGCAGCGTTCGTCCCGGCAGCGGCCCTGACGCCCTACTGCACCGTTTCCTGCCGAAGCTCGGTTTGGTGCCTGGCAAAGATGTAGCGATCCTTCCGACGGGGATCTCCGAATCGAACAGGAGAATCACCGGCATGTTGCAAGGAAATTTCGACGCGACGTTGGCCAGCTGGGATAATATCGTTCAAATGGACCTCCTGGGGCAGAAGATCAACGTGATTGCCGACCCCGGCGAGTTTGGGGTTCGTACTTCGGTGAGTGATTTCAGTTCGACGCGCCCGGTTGTCAGGGAACGTCGAGCCGCGGTGAAGGCCTTCTTCCGGGCTTTTATTGAAGCAGGTTGGCTGGGCCGGAAAGATCGGGATCTGGCGTTTCGTATTTTTCGCAAATATCTCAAAGTCGAAGATCCGAGGCTGTTGGATTCCATGTACAAAAACTATTTGGGAGTAAGAAATCCCTTGAAGCCCTATCCCTTGGAGGATGCTCTGGAAGCGGATATTGAATATTTAAGCAGAACCCTGGTTCCTGAATTGAAGGGTAAAAGCGCTGCCGATTTCGTCGACGCCTCGCTTCTTCGAGAAATCGAAAATGAAAATTTCTTCATCCGTCTGGAGCAGCGATGAGGCCCGGCTTTTAAAAGGCAGCGCGACGAAGGAGTTGTATCTATGGGAGAGATTCTCGGCATCGGCATGACCCACGCGCCACACCTTCAGTTCACGGATGAGAATATGGCCAACGTGCTACGCCGGCTGCTCAAGAGCGATCGCACCCCCGCGGCGATGAAGGACCCGCAGAACTGGCCCGCGGCAATGCTCGCGGAATGGGGCAGCGACGAGGGACTGACCGCCGCGCGCAAGCATCGCGCCGCGCTCCTCGAAGGAGTGCGCGCCGCGCGCGCCGCGCTGGACGCCTTCAAGCCGGATTGCGTCCTGATCTGGGGCGATGATCAGTACGAAAATTTTCGCGAGGACGTTATACCGCCGTTCTGCATCTATGCTTTCGATCAAGTCGACTGCGCGCCGTTTAAAGCGAGCGACGGCCTCGGCGCCGACGCCAACGTCTGGAATGAACCGGCGGACACAGTCGTGAAAATTAACGGACATCGGGAAGCTGCGAATTTTCTTGCCCGAAAGCTCCTCGCAAGCGGGTTTGACGTCGCCTGGTCCTATCGACTGCATCACGCTCTAGTGCTCAGCCACGCCTTCGCGCGTACGATTCTTTATCTCGACTACGATCGCAAAGGTTTTCCTTATGCGATCATCCCGTTCCACGTAAACTGTTACGGCAGCAACCTGCGTATAAAAGGGAAAGCCATCGAAGGCCAACCTCCGCCTTCGCCGGCTCCTTGGCGTTGCTACGATCTGGGAAAACAAATCGCGCGCATCATCGAGGAAAGCCCATGGCGGGTGGCGCTGATCGGCTCCTCGAGCTGGTCGCACGGAACGCTCACGGCCAAACATCACTTCCTGTATCCGGACGTGGAAGTGGATCGCCAACGTTTCGCGGAACTAAAGGCGGGTCAATTACAACAGTGGCGCGATCTGGATCCTGATCAGATGCGTTCTTCAGGCCAGCACGAGATGCTGAACTGGCTCTGCCTGGCTGGCGCCATGGAAGGGCGCAAAGCTTCGCTCGAGCTCTTCGTTGAGTCTTATATTTTCAATTCGGATAAGGCGATGGTTTTGTTTCCACCGACCCTGTAGTAGGCCGCGGACGGGTTGAGAAAGAGGGGCTGGAGCATGGCGGAGCTCGTAGAGATTGTGGGCATTAGCCACAGTCCGAATTTCGCGGGATAGATCGCCGAGCCGAACCCTGAGCCGGCAATCGTCGAGGCAGCGCAGGACTATGAGCTTATGAGACAGCGAATGGCCGGCACTAGGCCGGATGTCTTGGTCGTAATTGCCAGCGACCACCTCAATCAGTTTTTCATGGACAATATGCCGGCGTTTCTGATCGGCAAGGCGCCCAGGGCGGAAGGGCCGTTTCCTCATGAATTGCGCACCTTCGGCATAGCGCCCTATCGCGCTGAAGTCGAAGTCGAGGTGGCGAAGAGTATGCTTCAGCTGGGGTCGAAAATGGGCGTCGACTTTTCGTTCTCGGACGAATTTCGGATCGACCACGCGTTCACCGTGCCGCTCAACTTCATCCGCCCGGAGATGGACCTGCCCATCGTCCCCATTTTTACAAACGTGATGGCCCCACCCGTTCCCCCGGCGCAACGCTTCTTCGAGGTCGGCAAGGCGATTCGGCGAATTATCGACGAACTACCCTCGAACAAGCGCGTGGGCGTGTTGTCGAGTGGCCATCTCGCGATTGAGATTGGCGGACCGAAGGAGGGCCGCTCTTCTTCAGACCCGGAGTTCGATCGAAGGATGATGGATCTGGTTGGCCGCGGCAACGTGGAAACCGTGATTGAGGAATCGACCTGGGATCGGATGATGGCATCTGGAAATGTAACTCCCGGATTTTTGAATTTCGTATTGCTGATGGGACTGGCAGATGGGAAACCGCCCAGCGTCTCAGGAGTTCGCTTTCCAAAATCCAAGGGATCGGTCCCATACATGGCTTGGGACAGCGAGGTAGGAGTGCTGCCATGAGCAAATATCAGGTAGACAAACTGATGCGCGAGGTCATCCTGGATCTGAAGACCGCAAGTGCGTTCAAAGCGAATCCTGAAAAGTTTCTCGACGGCCGTGACCTGGCGGAGCAAGAAAGAACTGCGTTGATCAACGTCGATTACGCCACGCTTTATCGCCTCGGAGCACACCCGTTTCTTCTCAATGGTTTTACTCGGCTGGTTTGGAAAGGAGACAAAGCAGCCTTGAACGCCGAATACAGAACAAATATTGCACCTTTCGGTTACCCTGACTTCTCGACCTAACGGATATCTGAGGATGGCTCATATTCTTCCATGCCCTCGCAGTCGCGCGGACTTTAAACATAGAGAGGAATTATGGCGAAGAAACACAACAAAACAATTCAAGACTTGAAGCGGCGCCTGTTAGACGCCATCAGGGTGCTCAGCGCGGAAGGTGTCCTCGACGGCTCGGGCCACTTGAGCGCAAAGATTCCTGGAACGGAGACTTTTCTTATCAATCCACGTTACGCAGGTGTCCTCGCCGATCCTGAGGATTTGTGCGTCGTGGACTTTTCCGCGAAGCGCGTTGCGGGAAAGGAGCCTATCCCTCTAGAGACCGTAATTCACAGCACCATTTACAAATCCCGTGCGGAGGTCGGCAGCGTTCTCCACTGCCACCCTCGATTCAGCATCCTTGTGGGCTTGCAGGACTCCGGCCTCGTCCCTTTCAATCGCGACGCCAGGATGTTTGCTGATGGCGTTCCGGTTTTTCCCAACAGCGCCGGCATCAATTCCGATAAGCTTGCTTTGGAGATGCTAGAAGCGATGGGTGATCACTTCGCCGTATTTCTCAAAGGCCACGGTATCGTCGTCTCAGAGCAAACCATCGAGGGCAATGCCGTCTCCGCGATTCGGCTGGAAAGAGCATCGCGCGATCAACTCTTGCTTTTATCGTTCAGCGAGCCCAAACCGCTCACGGATGGCGCAAGGGGTCGCATCAGATCTCGCATGGACCACCCCTACCGAATCTGGCCGTATCTCCTATACCAACATGGGATCAGATCAAGGAAAGAAGTAAAGCGACTCACCCGCTCTATGATGAAGAATATCTGGCCGGACGAAGTGCGTTAAAAAAACATCGACCGGGCGCTGAAGAAACAGGATCGTGCGATCAGACCGGTGCTGGCGTTCCATCGGTCTCTGATCCCGATTCCGCCATTTTTAATTTTACATGGACTGATCATGTTGAATTAGGATCAACAGGCTACGGAGCAAACGAGGCAATAGGGGGAGGGGCCACCATCGACCCCACGACAATTGCAAACCCAACAATCACAGCAGCCATGACGATGGCAACCCCAACGTTTCCTTTTTTCAGCTCCTCCCACTCGTCCACAGGTGTAAGCCAGGTGAAGACCCTCAATAAGATCCAGAGCGAAATAGCCATCGTAATGGCGCCTACCAACCCCCAGCCAAAAGCTTTCAGATAGTCCACCAATAACAGCGCCATTCTTCCCTCCCAAAGGAATCGTTTGTGTCAACTCCACTCGGCTTCAGTCGACGCGAGACTACTGTGGATTGGATCTTGTAGTCAAGACGGTGGAACACGAACCACGGCTCTTCTCTCTGCCACGATCACAAATCACGTTTCACGAATACGACATCCCCTCGTTATAGCGTCAGGGCTTGCATGGCCCGCTGATGCGCAATTTCGTTGAGATTCTCGGTTTAAAGCCATTACTCGATCAATGCGAAATTAACTCTAGCGCCGAGAATTTTGAGGAGGGTTCAGTGCTTTATACGCAGCAGGGGAGGCAAAAGAAGAGTATTTAAGGGAACCAACGTGCCGGTTTGAGCCTACCAAAAATTATGTTTCTCCATGGAAACGTTCGAATAGGATATTGCGAAAGCCACAAGGTGGCTGGGTTATCTGGGATGCGGTGTCAAAAATGCGGCATGACATATAGACGATCTCCTTTGCTATATCCCATCAAAAAGAAAAATTATGCTCAGAATCAATTTATTGCTAGTCAATGGAATCAGTTGAAGCGGGGATTTCAAAAGGCGTTCGTGATTACGATCATTGGATACAGCGGACTGGAAATGTGACGAAGAAGCAATCAGCGCAATGAAACAAGCATGGGGTGACAAAAATCAGGCGTGAGATGGAACAGACTTCCTTTATTACGATTCATAATGACGACGAGATTTCTGAGAATTGGTCGCCATTCATACACTTCATTACGAAATTGACGCGGATTTTTTATAGTTCATGGGTTGCCAATCGCCCTCGGCAAACTGGAGAGGCTTGATGGAATCAGTATTTCGAAACAAAATTTCTTTCGAATAACCCTATTCCAAAGGAAATGGATTTCTCTGAATTGTGAAAGTGGTTTACTCAATATAAAGCCGCCGAAAAAGAACATCAGTAAACATTTCCGCCAATAGCAACTATAGCAACTTCCCCTCTTTGAGAGGGTTTAGAAATATGCTATTTCGTTTTCGTTAATTTACGTGGTCACTACGGCATTGTTTGATTTGAAATGCTCAGTCAAATTTTGGAGCAGCGCGTCACAGGTTCGAAGTACGTCTGATGCGGGACGGGGCACCGCGACCCTATTTACTCGGTCATGTCACACGACGCCGTCTCTGGAACCGAATCTCGATCAATTAAGTAAGGAATCATGTCTGAGCAAATAGACAAAGAAGTTCCTTTTTACTCAAACACACCGGACGATACGCACTGCTTTCAAGCGGCGTTACGAATGGTGATGAAATATTGTTGGCCGCACAGGGATTATTCGTGGACGGAATTGGATAAAATCACAAAAAAAGTGGAGGGTCTTTGGACTTGGCCGACAGCAGGAGTGATCTGGCTTCAAGACCGACGTATGGAAATCAAGATCATCGACGTGTTTGATCGGGTGCAATTCATTGAAAAAGGCGAAAGTTATTTAATAAGTGAGTACGGCGAGGAAGTAGGAAAGTTACAAATTCAGAATAGTGATATTGAACACGAACGGAATCTTTTCAGAAACTTTGCGGGCAAAGCACGATCAGAATGTCGGACTCCAACGATTCAGGATATAAGGCTCCTCCTTGAAGAAGATTACCTTGTTATTTGCAACGTTAATTCTTCTGCTCTTAATAAAAAAGAAGGATATAATGGGCATTTTGTTGTGGTAACTGGAATCGGTGGTGATTACTTTACCGTTCATGATCCAGGTCTGCCCGCAGCTCAGAAGCGACAGGTATATTTCAGTTCATTCGAGCAGGCGTGGGCTTATCCAAATGACAAAGCGAAAAACATTCTTGCATTTAGATGGTCGCGACGACCATCTTCACGTGCCAACAGCAAGTAAAAACTAAACCTCACTTGAGTTTCGCCAGGTGAGTCAATTCATCGGCTACGGCTGTCGATCCAGATAATATTTTGCGGCCAACGGCAAGAAACCCATCCTTGTGACGGGTTATCGCCTTGCTATTATTTCGCTGCAGTGAAAGTTTCTGCAGCTAATTCGTCCGGGTCTAGCGAGGGTATTTAGGTTTTGGTGTATTCGATGCTCGTTGAGAGAATATTGTCCATGGTTCGAGACGCTCTACCACTCTACGAAAAAGCCTGTCAATGGCGGCGGGCATCGTCCTGCGTGAACCGGGGCGCAACATGCCGCTCCAGGCTGTTAACGGTTACTGTTTGGGTTGCGATTGCGGACTCGCGTGGATCCTAATTCATCACTGGCTGTCGAAAGGTCGTCGCAAGTTACCCTTACGCGCGGAAGAAACTCCTGACAGCCCATCACGGGCTGTTCAGGATTGATGTCTAAATATTTTATTGTTTCTAGCCGCCGAGAGAATACAATAGCGTTGTTTGACCGGAGGTGTGCTATGACGGCTACAAGACATTACGATGAAGATCTCAGAGCCATCGGCCAGGCGCTCGAAGCTAGAGACATTAGCGTCTTTGAACTAAAGCGTCTTACAGATTGGTATATTATAAAGGGTATGCCCGATCAGACCGGCTCGGTCCGTCCGAAGGTACGGCAGTGGCTCCGGCGATTACGCGGCGGTTCCAGCGCTGAGTCATTAACTTTAGGCCTGGCCGACATTGAGAAACTGACCCAAGCCGGGCGAGCGAGACGCTCCAAGCCGGGGCAGCTTACGAATTTTCGCAGTGTTTCGAATAGTTTGCGTACAATAGGCGCGTATCTCGATTCCCAGGAGGTCGAGCTGGTTGAGCTGCACAAAAGGCCAATTTCCATAACACTGTCGTACCGAGATAAGGCAGGACACGAACAAAAAGAAGACCGCACCATCTCATCCTTCTATAATTTCTTTCTTGACCTTTACGGAAAGCGAGGCCAGACGCAAAAAAACAGTGCCAAGCAAGAATCAAAGTAGCGAACCTTTGCAACGTCTATCGGTCAGGTCTTTACCTTTGCTCTTCAGTCTGGTGGCGGTGGAATAGCTGTCGAGTCACTCATTCACATCTGCCGATCCAGATTTCGATACTGAATCGCTTTGGCGATGTGGGAGGCTTCGATGTTCTCGGCGCCGGCGAGATCGGCGATGGTCCGGCCGACTTTGAGCACACGGCTGTAAGCGCGGGCACTTAGGCCGAGCTTGTTGATGGCGGTCTCGAGCAATCGTTCCGCATCCTCCTTCACCTTCACGTTTTCGCAATTGCGAAAACGTGAAACAACACTTGGAAGGAAGATGGATCGTACGCGAACGGAACACCAATTGAGCCAGAAAAGACTCCCGACCCCTTTAATTCTCGCACATTAATTCTCGCGACCTTTTTAATTCTTTCTTTTAATCCAAGATTCTCTCAGGACCCACTACCTGCTGAATTCCGACGGTAGACCTCCACCACACCCACCACTATCGGCGAGAAGAAATAAGTTAGTCAGACACGACCGCAAATCTTCCCACAAATAAATTGATCAGGAGAATTCCCCGAGCCAGCCCCCTGGATCTGGGTCTTCTGGCCACGGATCTGGATGTACGACGTTACCTTGACACACCACTGGAGCCCTGAGTAGAATCCGGCCCTATTTCTTTTAGAGTTCAAAGACCGACAATCGAGACACACACCGTGGCAGAGATGTCGCACTCCCGAAACAATATTTCCCGGCGTGAGATCGCTGTTGCGGTTTTTCTCGCCGCCTTCGGGGGTATTATCATCGCTCTTAGTGGGCAGATCGAGTCGGGTGTTTACACCGACCCCTTAGGTCCTCGCGTCTTCCCGTATGCGCTCGGGGTGGGGATCGCGCTCTGCGGTCTGTTCCTCGGCGTTGGGGCTCTCTTCCGTTGGCAGGCGGAGCGGGCAGGACTCCTCTCAGACCCTGGAGGGGCGGAGGAGGTTGAGAGAGGACCGTTCTCACCCACACGTTTGGTGGGGGCTGTTGCGGCCACGGCTATCTACGTGGCGGCCTTTGAACCTGTCGGATACCTTATTGCCACGCCGCTATACGTGGTGGCGATCCTGC
>Ga0184626_10000039_pt1 | contig 26407 bp, 22 predicted proteins | sample PLM3_60_b1_FD_133142 | JGI IMG/M metagenome (GOLD analysis project Ga0184626, IMG submission 133142) | Groundwater sediment microbial communities from an aquifer in East River, Colorado, USA - PLM3_60_b1 | ecosystem: Environmental > Terrestrial > Soil > Riparian zone | place: USA: East River... | reverse complement strand
GACCAGCGAGTCCTTGCCGGCGCCGCCATCGAGGCTGTTGGCGGTGGCGTTGCCGGTGATGGTATTGTCGAGGCCGTTGCCGATGCCGTTGGCGGCCCCATCAAGCAGCGTCAGGTTTTCTACATTGGCCGCCAAGCCCGGCAGAGTGACGCTGGTCCGCACCTCGTCGATGTCGCCGCCGCCGACGCCGGTTTCAGAAACGGTGTCGGCCGTGGAATCGACGATATAGACGTCGCTGCCTTCGCCGCCGGCCAGCGAATCGTTGCCGGGGCCGCCATCCAGCGTGTCGTCGCCGTCGTCGCCGATGAGCGTGTCGTCTTCGCCGCCGCCGGAGAGGCTGTTGTTGCCCGTGCCACCGGTGATGACGTTCTTCTCAGCATTGCCAGTGCCGTTGATCGCACCGGCGCCAGTGAGGGTCAGATTTTCGACATTGGCGAAGGGGGCAATCGAGAACGTGCCGGCTGACTGGACCGTGTCGGTGCCGCTGGCAGCGCCCTCCTGAATGATATCGCCGCTGTCGACGACATAGGTGTCATTGTCCGCGCCGCCGGCGAGCGTATCCGTGCCGGCATCGCCCTGCAGCGTATCGTCGCCGCTGCCGCCGGAAAGCGAGTCATTGTCGCCGCCGCCAAAGAGACTGTTGTCACCGGTGTTGCCAGCGATTTTGTTCGCCAGTGTGTTGCCGGTGCCGTGGATATTGCCGCCGCCGGTTAGGGTGAGATTCTCGACGCTTGCCGCAAGCGTGTTGATCGTGATGCTGGATTGGATCTGATCCGTACCGGCACCCGTTTCGGTGACCGTATCTCCGGTGTTGTCGATCACATAGATATCGTCGCCCAGGCCGCCCGCCATGGCGTCCGCCCCGGTTTCACCATCGAGGCTGTCGTTGCCTTCGCCGCCGGACAAGTCGTCGCTCTCGCTGCCGCCGAGCAGCGTGTCGTTGTCCTTGCCGCCGTCCAGCGTATCGGCCCCAACCAGACCGGAGAGCTTGTTGGCGCCGTCATTGCCGAGAATGATATTGGCTTGGCCATTGCCGGTGCCGTCGATGTCGTCGCTGCCGGTGAGCGTCAGATTCTCGAAATTGCTGCCCAGGGTATGGTCGACGCTGGCCTTGACCAGGTCGGCGGTTCCTTCGTTCAGACCTTCGCCGACGGAGTCGCTGGTGGAATCGACGAAATAAGTGTCATTGCCCGTGCCGCCGGTCATCGTGTCGTTGCCGGCGCCGCCATCGAGCAAATCGTTATCGGCGCCGCCGTCGAGCTTATCCGTGCCCGCGCCGCCGAGCAGCGTATCGTTCTCTGTTCCGCCGATCAGGGTATCGTTGTCGTCGCCGCCATCGAGCGAATCGGCGCCGGCGCCGCCATCCAGCGAGTCGTTGCCGGCATCGCCGAGGAGGGTATCGTCGCCATCGTCGCCGGTCAGCGTATCGTCGCCGGTGCTGCCGTCGAGATTGTTCTCGCCGGTCGTCCCGGTGATCTTGTTGTCGAGGCCGTTGCCGGTGCCATTGATGTTGACGCCGATAAGCGTCAGATTTTCCACATTGGCGGCCAGCGCCGTGATGTTGACGGTGGACTGAACGGTGTCCGTGCCCTTGCCGACATCTTCGACAATGAAATCGGTACTGGTATCGACGATGTAGAGATCGTCGTCATTGCCGCCTGCCAGCGTGTCGCCGCCCGCCGATGAAGCGCCGCCCGTGAGCGTATCGTTGCCGTCGCCGCCTTCCAGCGAATCGTTGGCGCCGCCGCCATTCATTACATCGGCGCCGGCAAACCCAATGAGATGGTCGGCGTTGGCCGAACCGGTGAGCGTATCGTCGCCGGCGAAGATGACGCTGAGCAGCGTGCCGTCATCGGCAGCAGCGAGGAAAGTCCCGGTAGAAATGCTCAAGCCGGTGATCTCGAATTGCTGCGTTCCACCGGTCCGCGTCCAGCTGGTGACCGTGCCTGCATTCTCATCGACTAATTCGAAGCCGGTGCCGCCGAGCGTGTCGGTCACGGTGACGGTCGTGTAATCGACTTGCGTAGGGCTTATGAAGGCCCGCACGCCGCTCGTCAGCACGGTCAGATCGAGCGTGTCGAAATCAACGGCTGTGTTGGCAACGAATACTGCCACTGCAAATGCTCCCCGAACGCGTGATTAACCAGTTGTCGTGGGATCGCGCGGTGACACGCATCACAGGAAGCCGTTGTGTTTTTGGGATTTTTTGCTGCGGCCCGTCGAACAGGCGCCGCATCGCCGGCGGGAAATCGCTGGACCTGCGCGGCAACGGTGCCCGCTCGCATGGTCCGTACTCTCCAGAACCCCTAGGCCTCACGGCTCGCTAAGGTTCTTCAGCCCCGGCTGTCCACCCAAAAACCTTGTACTTGCGCCCTTTTTCGCTCGCGATCCACGACCGCGGATTGAGGAAAACCGTAGGACAGGCGGGCACTTTCCAACAATGCGTAAGCACTTACGGCTCGATTAAAATTTGGTAATTTACCGTACATCTTCATCATCACGGTCCCGTGATGCACGGAATATGCGATGTCGAAAGGCTGTCGACACAGTTGCGGAGCTCTAAATTTTTGCCCCGCGCGAAGACGGATTTGTGACGGGAAAATAAACCTGCTTCAGGTTTCGCGGTTTTCCGGATCCGGCGCGGGATCGGCTGCGGGATCCGGCTCGGCGATCTCCGGATTTTCGGCGGCGCCCTCGGCGGCGTAAATGTCTTCTTCCGGCTCGGACGGCATCGGCGCCACCGCGGCAGGCGCGTCCGCCTTGGCCACGCCGACCAATGCCGGGCGCAGCAAGCGGTCGTGAATCATGTAACCCGCCTCCATCACCTGCACGACGGTGCCCGGCGGCTGGCCGGTGCCGGGCATTTCGAACATCGCCTGGTGGAAGTTGCTGTCGAACCGCTCGCCCAGCGGATTGATCTGCCGGATATTGTACTTTTCGAAGGCGCTGAGCAGCAGCCGTTCGGTCATCTCCACGCCGGTCGCCAGGTTCGCCAGCGCCTCGTCATAGGCCAGCGCCTCCTGGGGAATATGTTCGATGGCACGCCGCAGATTGTCGGCGACGGTGAGAATATCCTTGGCCAGCACCGCCGGCGCATGCTTCAGCGCCTCGTCCCGGTCGCGCTGCATGCGGCGCCGGGAGTTTTCCGCCTCCGCCAGCGCGCGCAGAAGCTGGTCCTTGTATTCCGCTACCTGGGCCTGGGCGGCGGCCAGGGCGGCCTCAAGTTCCGCCTCGCGGTTCGGCGCTCCAGCCTGGGCAGCCGGCGCCGCCGCTCCGGCATCGTTTGCGGGCGCCGAAGGGGCACCGCCCGACGCCGTTGGAGCCGGTGCCGCCGTTTCCGGACCGTTGTCCTGATCGTTCATTGATTCAAACCTTTAACCGAGAATGCGCCCGATGACCCGCGCCGTATAATCGACCATCGGAATGACGCGGGCATAGTTGATGCGTGTCGGACCGATAACGCCGACCGCGCCGACGATCTTTTGCCGGCTGTCGCGGTAAGGCGCAATGACCATCGAGCAGCCCGCCAGGCCGAACAGTTCGTTCTGGGCGCCGATGAATATCTGAATGCCTTCGGCGGTTTCAGCTGAATCCAGCAGCTTGGCCAGGGATTCCTTCGTCTCCAGTGCGGTGAATAAAGCCCGGATGCGCTCGAGGTCGGACAATGCCGTGACATTGTCCAGCAGATTGGCCTGGCCGCGCACGATCAGAGCGCCGCCGATATTGCCGCCGGCCCAGGTGGCCAGGCCGGCTTCGACCACCCGGCTGGTCAGGGCATCGAGCTCGGCCCGGTGCTGCTCCATCTCCTTCATCACATCGGTGCGGGCCTCGCCCAGCGTGCGGCCCACCAGCCGGCTAGCCAGATAGTTCGACGCCTCGATCAAGGACGAGGAGGGCAGGCCCATGGGCACGTCGATGATGCGGTTTTCCACCTGGCCGTCCTCGGTCACCAGCACGACCAGGGCCCGGCCGGGGCCGAGATGGAGGAATTCGATGTGCTTCAGCGTGCGCTCGGCCTTGGGCGCTACCACCAGCCCGGCGCAACGAGAGAGGCCCGACAGAAGCTGGGTCGCCTCCTCCAGCACCTCCGGCACGCTGCGCCCGGCGGCGGCGCACTTGCCGTCGATGCTGCGCCGTTCCTCCTGGGTCAGGTCGCCGACCTCCAGCAGGCCGTGAACGAACAGGCGCAGGCCCTTTTCGGTCGGCAGCCGGCCGGCGGAGGTGTGGGGCGCATAGAGCAGCCCGGCTTCCTCCAGGTCCGACATGACGTTGCGGATCGTCGCCGGCGACAGCGACAGGCCGATCCGCCGCGAAATCGAGCGCGAGCCGACGGGTTCGCCGGTCTCCACATAAGCATCGACGATGTGGCGGAGAACCTGGCGGGACCGTTCGTTGAGGTCGCCGAGTTGAGCCGTGTTTCCTTCGGGCATCTTCATCCGTGGGTCCCGAATGCGGGAGGTGTATGTAGTAACCGCGACACACAGCGTCAACGCAACGGAGATTTATGGTATCTGCTCGCCGATTTCCCGAAAGGGAGCCCGGTTTTGCGCCAAGCGCCTTGCAATTCCAGCGAAAAATCAAAACCTAGACCTGCGGGGCCGCGCCGGATAGCGTGCGCGCCCTGAACCGTCCGGTTATCCCATTGCCCGCGGTATTTCATTGAGGTCCAAGCATGAACGACGCGAAACGGCCTTCGGGCCGTGCCCCCGATGTCCTGCGTCCGGTAAAGCTGCTGCCCGGCGTCAATAAATACGCCGAAGGCTCCTGCCTGGCCCAGTTCGGCGACACCCATGTGCTCTGCACGGCCAGCATCGAGGACCGGGTGCCGCCGTTCCTGCGCAATAGCGGGCGCGGCTGGGTCACCGCCGAGTACGGCATGCTGCCCCGGTCGACCGAGAGCCGCACCGACCGCGAGGCGGCGAAGGGCAGGCAGGGCGGCCGCACCCATGAGATCCAGCGGCTGATCGGCCGCAGCTTGCGGGCCGTCACCGATCTCGGCGGCTTCGGCGAGCGCCAGATCAAGGTGGATTGCGACGTCATCCAGGCCGATGGCGGCACCCGCACGGCGGCGATCACCGGCGGCTTTGTCGCCCTGCATCTCGCCTTCCAGCATCTGCGCAAGTTGGGGGTGGTGACCCGGCTGCCGCTGACCGATCATGTGGCGGCGATCTCCTGCGGCGTGGTCGGCGGCCGGGCGGTGCTCGACCTCGACTATGAAGAGGACAGCAATGCCGACGCCGACGCCAACTTCGTGCTGACCGGCAGCGGCGGCATCATCGAGATCCAGGGCACGGCGGAGAAAGCGCCGTTCAGCGAAGAGCTGTTCGCCACCATGCTGAGCCTGGCGCGGCGCGGCATCGGCGAATTGATCGAACAGCAGAAGCGCGCCACGGAAATCAGAACGTGACGCCACGACGATTCAATTCCGAGCGATTGGTCATCGCCAGCCACAACAAGGGCAAGGTGGCGGAGATCCAGGATCTGTTGCGGCCGCTCGCCGTAACGGCGATTTCGGCCGCCGAGCTCGATCTGGAGGAACCGGAGGAAACCGGCAGCACTTTCATTGCCAATGCGGAATTGAAAGCGCGGGCCGCCGCCGGTGCGGCGCGCCTGCCGGCGTTGGCCGACGATTCCGGCCTGGTGGTCGAGGGGCTTCGCGGCGAGCCGGGAATCTACTCCGCCCGCTGGGCCGGCCCGCAGCGGGATTTCCGCATCGCCATGGAGCGGGTGGAACGGGAGTTGCAAGCCAACGGCAATTCCAACCGCCGCGCCCATTTCGTCGCCGTGCTCAGTCTTTGCTGGCCCGACGGTCATTGCGAAAACTTCGAGGGCAAGGTGTTCGGCACGCTCACCTGGCCGCCCCGCGGCGACCGCGGTTTCGGCTATGATCCGATCTTCGTCCCGGAGGGTCACGACATCACATTCGGCGAAATGGACCCAGCCAAGAAACATGCCATCAGTCATCGCGCGGTTGCCTTCCGGCAATTGCTCGCGGACTGTTTCACCCGGCCATGACACAGGTCAGCGAAGATACGCGCGCCGGATTTGGCCTCTATGTTCACTGGCCCTTCTGCCGCTCGAAATGTCCCTATTGCGATTTCAACAGCCATGTGCGCGCGGCGGTGAATCATGGAAGCTGGCGTGCGGCGCTGCTGAAGGAGATGGATCACTACGCGGCAGCAACAAAGGGGCGGCAGCTCACCAGCATCTTCTTCGGCGGCGGGACCCCATCGCTGATGGAGCCGGAGACGGTGGCCACGGTGATCGATCATGCTGCCGGGCATTGGCAGGCGGATGCGAAAATCGAGATCACGCTGGAAGCCAACCCCACCTCCGTCGAAGCGGAAAAGTTCGCGGCGTTCCGCACTGCCGGCGTCAACCGCGTGTCGCTGGGGGTGCAATCCCTGCGCGAGGCCGATCTGAAGTTTCTCGGCCGCCAGCATGACGCGGCGGAAGCGCGGCGCGCCGTGGCGCTCGGGCATCGCTATTTCGACCGCCTGTCCTTCGATCTGATCTATGCGCGGCCGGGCCAGACTGTGGCCGACTGGCAGGACGAATTGCGGGATGCGCTGGCGATGGCGGGCAACCATCTGTCGGTCTATCAACTGACCATCGAGCCGGAGACGGCATTCGCGTCGGCCCATCGGCGGGGCGATTTCGCCGTGCCCGACGAAGAGACGGCGGCGGCGCTCTATGAGGCGACGCAGGAAGCGTTGGAACAGGTCGGCCTGCCGGCCTATGAAATTTCCAATCATGCGCGGCCCGGCGAAGGCTGCCGGCACAACCTAACCTATTGGCGTTATGGCGACTATGTCGGCATTGGGCCGGGCGCCCATGGGCGGCTGACGCTCGACGGCGTCAAATACGCCACGCGGCAGCATCGCGCGCCCGAAGCCTGGCTGGCCCAGGTCGAACGGAATGGCCATGCGACCCGGCAGAAGGATGCCGTGAACGCAGAGAGTCGGCGCGAGGAAATGCTGATGATGGGCCTGCGGCTGGCCGAAGGCGTCGCCGCCGAGGCCTTTGAAACCGAGACCGGCGAAACCCTGGCGGCAGCACTGGATCCCGCGCGCCTCAAGCGCCTGGCCGAGGGCGGCTTTGTCGTGCTGGATCAGCAGGGCTTGCGGGCGACGGCCGCCGGCCGCCAGCGGCTCAATGCCGTGCTGGCGCAGATCCTGGCGTGACGCCGGCTAATAAATGACGTCGGTGAAGCTTTGCGGCGGCGGCTCGCGCATCTGCGGGCCGGTGGAGCTGACCTCCAGGATCGCCAGCCCCCGATCCACGCCGCCATCGGGCCGCAACCGAAACAGGCCGTCGACACCGTAGAAGCCGTTGGGATCGGTTAGCGCGATCTCGCTGAAATCCACGCCCGACGGACCGGCCGCCAAGGCCGCCGCCATCAGCACCGCGTCATAGGCCAGCATCGCCAGGCGGGGCGGATCGCTGCCATAGACGTTCTGATAGGTGGCGCGGAATTGCTGCAGCCGCGCCGGGTCGGGCGCCGGGTACCAGGCGCCGGCCAGCAGCGGATCGCCGGCATAGCCGACGCTTTCCCATAATGTCGAGCCCAGCAGGCGAACCTGCAGGGGATCGATACCGAAAGTGGGCAGGGCGCGGACGATGCCCAGGAGCCGCTGATCGGATTCCGGAATCAGCAGCCCGTCGATCTGGCCGCCGGAGGCCAGAAAATCGCCAAGCTGGCCTACGGCAAACGACGCCTCCGTGCTGTTGGGGTCGTAGTAGTCGATGCGCACGACGCTGGCCCCGGCCCGCGCCGTCGCCTGCTCCAGGCTGGCGGCGACGGTCTGTCCATAGGGCGATTGGGGCAGCAGGGCGGCAAAGCGCTTGAGGCCCTGGCGGGTGCTGTAGCCGATGATGCGGTCCACCTGCAGGCTGGGCAGGAAGCCCATGACATAGACGCCGTTGCCGGCCACCGACCTGTCGGTTGAGAACGCCACCACATTGACGCCGCTGGCCCGCGCCACCGGCCCGACCGCCTTGACATTCTGCGCAAACACCGGCCCCAGGATGAGTTGCGCGCCGTCGGCGATCGCCGACTGGGCAGCCTGAGCGGCCGGTGCCACGGCGCCCGCATCGTCCCGCACCTCAAGCGCGATATTGCTGCTGGTGGCATCGAACAAGGCGAGCTGCGCGCCATTGAGCATGGCCTGGCCCAGGCTGGCCCGATCCCCCGACAGAGGCAGGATCAAGCCGACCTTGATGCGCTCGGATTCCGGGATGGTGAGAGGAACGGTGGCCGATCCATTTTCACCGGGCGCTTGTGCCGTCGTATCCGGGCCCGATACTTTGCCTCCACAGCCGGCAAGCATGCCCGCCACCATCGACGCGGCGAGCGCAACGCGAGCGCGGCCCAGCATGGATACCCAGCCGAAATATGTCCGCCCTGCGACCAGGTTCATCTACCTCTTCCTCCGCGCCTTCCGCTTCGGCGTCGCGAAAACCTACCCATCGCCCGAAAGGAAGTAAACCTTCTGGGGACCGGCGCGGAACTCTTTCCGGCGCCGGCACGCTTGCAATTGTGGCAACGCCCATCGGCCATGCCGACGATATCTCCCGGCGCGCCGTCGAAACGTTAAGATCCTGCGCCGCCATCGCCTGCGAAGACACGCGGGTCACCGGTCCGCTGATGGCGCGGCTGGGCATCGGGACGCCGCTGATCTCCTATCACGAGCACAACGCCGAACGCATGCGGCCGGCGATCCTGGCGCGTCTCAAGTCCGGCGAAACAGTGGCGCTGGTGTCCGATGCGGGAACGCCGCTGGTGTCCGATCCCGGCTATAAGCTGGTGCGCGCCGCAATCGCCGAGGGCCTGCCGGTGACCACGGTGCCAGGGCCTTCGGCGGTGCTGGCCGCCCTGGTGCTGTCGGGCCTGCCCAGCGATCGATTCATGTTCGCGGGATTCCTGCCGCCGAAATCCGCGGCACGCCAGCGCGAGCTTCGGGAACTGGCGGCGGTCGGCGCAACGCTGATCTTCTTCGAGTCGGCGAACCGCCTGCCGGCGGCGCTGGCCGATCTGGCGGAGATTCTGGGCGAGCGGGAAGCGGCGGTCGCCCGCGAGATGACCAAGATGTTCGAGGAAGTGCGCCGCGGCAGTTTGCGGGAGCTGGCCGATCACTACGGTAGCAGCGGCGCGCCGAAGGGCGAAGTCGCCATCGTCGTCGGACCAGCGGCGGCGCCGACCCGCCTTGACGACGCCGAAATCGATCGGCTGTTGGCAGCCGCGCTGAAAGGCGAGAGCCTGCGCGACGCCGTGGCCAGCGTCACCGAGGCGACCGGCCTGCCGCGTCGCGAGATCTACGGGCGCGCCCTGCAACTCGCCAAGGACAAAGAATGACGGCGTACATGGCTGCGCCGCCGGACAGCGACGGCGACAAACGCCGCCGCGCCGTTCGCCGCGGGCGCAAGGGCGAATTCCTGGCCATGCTGCTGCTGCGCCTGAAGGGCTATAGAATCCTGGCGCGCGACTTCCGCGTTCCCATGGGCGAGGTCGATATCGTCGCCGGCCGCCGCGATGTTCTGGCGTTCGTCGAAGTGAAGTCGCGGGATTCCGTGGTGACGGCCATCGAAGCGGTGACGCCGCGGCAGCAACAACGGATCGCCCGTGCCGCGGCCGCGTTTGTCGGCCGCCACCCGCGCTATCAGTATCATACATTGCGCTTTGACGTCGTCATCGTATCGCCCCGGCGCTGGCCCCAGCATATGATCAACGCCTGGAACTGCTAGCGGGCGATTGCCGCCACTGCCGACCCCTAATGCATTGAGTGTTGCAGCGGCGCGAAGACGGGGCGAAGATTGAGCCATGGATTGCCGGAAGACCACCGAGTATCTGCGCCATGTGGGGCTGATGGCCGATGAGGATGTAGACCTCGCGGCCGGTGCGCTGGCGCTGGCCAATCTGTCCCGCCCCGATACCGACCCCGGTCCCTATCGCCTCCATCTGGAAGCGCTGGTGCAGGATGTGAGCCGCGCCGCCGCCGGCACGTCGGATCCGCTCAATCCCGGTCTTGCCGGCCGCATCGCAGCGCTGACCGCCGTCATCGTCGACCGCCACGGCTATCGCGGCGACCGGGAAACCTATGACGATCTGAAGAACGCCAATCTGATGTGCGTCATCGACCGCCGCCGGGGGATGCCTATTGCCATGAGCATCCTGTTCATCCATGCCGCAAGGGCCCAGGGTTGGTCGATCGACGGCATTAATTTCCCCGGGCATTTCATGCTGCGGCTACGCCATCGCGGCGACGCGGCGATCATCGATCCGTTCAGCGAAGGCGAAATGCGCACGCCGGCAGATCTGCGCAGCCTGATCAAGGCGGTGCGCGGGCCCGAGGCGGAGCTGTCGCCCGCCGACTGCCGGCCCGCCGGCAACAAGCAGATTCTGTTGCGCCTGGAGAACAACATCAAACTGCGACTGCTGCGCCATGAGCGCTTCGGTCCCGCCGCCGAGGTCGTCGACCGCATGCTGTTGCTGGCGCCGCAGGATGCCGAGCTGTGGCAGGAGTACGGCGTGCTCCATGCCCGCATCGGCAACATGCGCACCGCACTTTCCGCTTTGGAGACATCGATCGGCCTGCAACAGCGCGACGAACGGCGTGGCGCGGCACAGCAGCTTCTGGCACAGTTGCGTTCCCAAATGAACTGACCGCCGCAGCCGGCCAGCCCCTACGCCCCCGTCCGTCCTTCGAGAAAATCCCGTCCGAAAAAGTAAGCGCCATGAGTCTTGCCGTCGCCATCCAGATGGACCCAATCGAGTCGATCAACATCGACGCCGACAGTACCTTCGTGCTGGCGCTGGAGGCGCAGCGGCGCGGCCATGCGCTGTTTCACTATTTGCCGCGGCATCTGGCGTTTCGCGACGGCCGGCTGTTCGCGCGGGCGCGGCCGCTGCAGGTGCGGCGCGAGTATGGCAACCACGCCACGCTGGGCACGCCGGAGACGCTGGATCTCGCCACGGTGGATGTGATCCTGATGCGCCAGGATCCGCCTTTCGATATGGCCTATATCACCGCCACCCATCTCTTGGAGCATGTGCATCCGCGCACATTGGTGGTGAACGATCCCGTGCATGTGCGCAACGCGCCGGAGAAGCTGTTCGTCACGCATTTTGACGGATTGTTGCCACCGACTTTAATTACTTCCGACCGTGACGAGATTCTCGCCTTCCGCCGGGAACACCGGGACATCATCGTCAAGCCGCTCTATGGCAATGGCGGCGCCGGCGTGTTTCACGTCACCGAAGGCGATGAGAATCTGAACGCGCTGCTGGAGATTTTTACCCAACTCTATCGCGAGCCGGTGATCGTGCAACGCTACATCCCGGAAGTGCGCCAGGGCGATAAGCGCATCATCCTGGTGGATGGGACGCCGGTCGGCGCCGTCGCCCGCGTTCCCGCCGCCGGCGAGGCGCGATCGAACCTGCATGTGGGCGGCAAGGCGGTAAAGGCGACTCTGACGTCGAGGGAGCGCGAGATCTGTACCGCCATCGGTCCGTCGCTGCGTCAACGCGGCCTGATCTTCGTCGGCATCGATGTCATCGGCGACTATCTGACGGAAATAAACGTCACCTCGCCGACGGGGCTTCAGGAGATCAATCGTCTTGATGGCGCGATGCTGGAGAAGGGGCTTTGGGACGCCATCGAGGCGCGCCATGGCAGCCGCGACCGGCGGCCGGTGTGATTCGCGGCCGGAGCGGGGTCAGGAGCGGATGGATCAGTTGAGCCTGAGCTGTTCGCCGATGCGCCGAAAGGCTTCCGGCGCCAGCGCTTCGTAATCGCGCCAGCGGCCGATGGAGCTGGTATAGACCGGCTGGCGCACCTGCTGGATGCTGGCGGTGCGCACCGTCCGCTCGGTTTTGTAGAACTCCAGGCAGGCATCCTGCCAATCGAGGCCGCAGAAATCCACCAGGCGGCGCGCCGCCCCTTCGAAATCCCCCACCGCCTCTTCATAGCGCCGGTCCATCACCGGCACCGGCAGCACTTGCCGCCAGTGATCCATCAGCCGCCGGTATTGGCCGTAGTAATGGGCGAAATCCTCCAGATCCAGGCTCCAGACCAGCGGATAGAGGAAGTTGGTCGTGAAGCAGGACCAGGCGATATCCCGCGGATCGCGCTGGCAGTGAACGATCTTGCCATGGGGAAACAGGGTGGCGATCAAGCCGAGATTCTCGAAATTGGCGGGATACTTGTCGACGATGCGCTTGGCGCGGGGCGCCATGGCCCGGATGATGCCGAGATAGCGGTCGGCTTCGCCGTGCAGCTGCTGCGCATTGAGTCGCAGCGGCCCCGGGCGATCGGCGGCGATGCGCCGATAATTTCCGGGATCGAGACGCGCGGCGACGATGGTGATATCCATCAGCTCGTCGGCGCCATGGACATCGCTGTGGCTCGCCAGAATTTGCTCCGACAATGTCGTGCCCGACCGGGGCATGCCGACGACGAAGACCGGCAGATTTGAATCGCTGCCGCCGCGGCTGTGGACGCGGAAGAACTCCGTATCGTAGGTGCGGACAAGAGCATCGACCCGCTGCTTCCGCGCCTGCCGGTCATAGACGATGTTGCGTTTTCCATAGACCTTCTGCCGCAGGCTGTTGCCTTGGCTATAGGCGGCGAAGGCGCGATCGAATTCCTTGCGTCCGGCATAGAGCGCGCCGAGGGCCATCTGCAGCGAGGCCCTTCCTTCGGACGGCTTGCTCTCGTCCTGAACCAGAGTCTCTGCCTTGCGCATAAGGTCTTCCGCGACGGCCTTGCCCTGTCGCCTCAGAATACCCGCAACCACCGCCGGCGCTTCGGGCCGGATCCGGTGCGCCTGGTCATAATAATCGGCGGCGGCTGCGAAATCGCCGTCCTGATCGGCGATGGTCGCCAGCGCCAATATCGCCGTAAGGCGCTTCGGCGGCGGGCCGCTTTCGGCGATCGCAACATAGTGCGTCTTGGCCTCTTCATGCTGCCCGAACTGGGACAGGGCGTTGGCGAGGTCGAGCTTAATCTGCGGATTCTCCGGCGCCGCGGCCAATGCCTTGCGCAGATACTCGACGGCGAGATCGCGCTCTCCCAAATCGGAATAGACGGCGCCCAGATTGGTCAGGGCCGCCGGGTGCTTGGGATGGACCGCCAGCACTTCCTCCAAGCCGGCAATGGCCGCCTTCGAGTCGATCGCGCGGCGCGCGACCGCGAGATTGATGGCGATCTCCGAATGCCCCGGCCGCATTCGCGCGGCCGCCATCAGATGACTCTCGGCCTTCTGCCATTGCTCCATATCGATCAGCAGCGTGCCCAGATTGTTGTGTGCTTCCGCGAAGTCCTGCTTGATTTCAATGGCGCGCTCGAAATGGCCGACCGCCTCATCTTTGCGGCCCTTCATACGCATCATGTTGCCGAGATGCAGATGGGGATCGGCATATTGCGGCGCCAACGAGGCGGCCTTGGTGAACGCTTCCACCGCCCAGTCGAACGCCTGGGTCATCCCATAGGCGATGCCCAGCGTATTGTGATAGAGAGCCGAGTCGGGCTTGCGCGCGATCGCCTGGCGGACCAGGGAGATCGCCTCGTCCGCCTTGCCGCTCTGTTGCTTCAATGCGCCCAGCAGATGCAGCGCGTCGGCATTGCCGGGCTCGTCGGCCAGGATCTCGCGGTAGGCGCGCTCCGCCTCCGCCAGCTTGCCGGCGCGATGCTGGGCGATCGCCGCCGTCAGCCGGGCTTGAATCGGGTTCGCGGACTGGTCCGCGGAAGATGGGTTCACGCTCATGATGGCGTCCCTGATCTAGTCGCTTCGGCTGTCGCGATCAATCCCTGCCCACCGCTCCTGGGGGCTGACGGCGATTGCGCGTGGCCTCGCGGTGCAGGATGTAGAGGCCGCTGCCGATGACGATCGCCGATCCCGCGAGAATGAAGATATCGGGTACCTCGTCCCAGAATAGATAGCCGAGGCCGACGGCGAAGACGAGCGCCAGATACTCGAATGGCGCGACGATCGATGCCGGCGCGAGACGGAAAGCCTGGGTCATCGCCATCTGGGCGACGCCGCCGACCAGTCCGATGCCCGCCAGCATCAGAAACCCCGCGACCGTCGGCGACTGCCATTGGAACGGCAGGCTGAGGGCGCCGACGATTGTCGCAAAGAGCGTGAAGTAGAACACCGTCGTGGCAGCCGGCTCGGTGGCGCTGAGCCAGCGGATCGAGATCATGGCCAGGGCATAGAACAGGGCGCCGCCCAGCGCGAACAGAGCCGCAGGATCGAACACGCCGGCACCCGGCCGCGTCATCACGAGCACGCCGATGAACCCGACGATGACGGCGGACCAGCGCCTGAATCCCACTTTCTCGCGCAGCATCGGCACCGATAGTGCTGTGAGAAAAATCGGGCCTGCCAACGTGAGCGCAACCGCCTCGCCCAGGGGCAGCAGCTTGAAGGCGGTAAACACCAGCCCCATGGCGGTGACGCCGACGATGCCCCGCAGGATATGATCGCGGACGCGATGGGTCCGCAGCACGGAGACGCCGCCGGCCTGATGCAGGAAATAGATCGTGGGAATGAACGCGAACAGATTGCGGAAGAAGATGATCTGCCCCGTCGGATAATCGGCAGAGGCCCGCTTGATCAGCGCATCCATGCAGGAAAACAGCAGCACCGCCGCCAGCATGTAGTAGATGCCGTGCAGGATCCGGGCGGCTTGCAGCGATGACGGCGATGGGAGGGTCATTGGGACGCGGATGATGCAAGGCCACATTGCCCGCGCCCGGACAGCGGGTCAAACCATCCCTGCCGTCATCAGCTGCATGGCTGATGCCATGAATTGCCGCCCATGGGATTCTTGTCGCTTTTCGTCTATGATCCGGGCCGCCATTGGGGATCTGCAGATCAACGAAACGGGTGTCGCGCCATGTCGACTGCCGGCTTTGCATTTTTCGAGATTGCCGGTGTGCCGCGCCAGCGCGGCCGCGCCTATGGCGAAGGACTGCGTGGGCTGATCGGCGAGCGGGATCGCCGATGGCGCCATGAGATCGAGACCAATGCGAAGACTCCCGCCAATGCCTTCATCGAGGAATTCCTGCAGCAGACCGATTTCCTGCCGGCGATCGATCGCTGGACGCCGGACCTGCATGAAGAGGTGCGCGGCATCGCCGAAGGTTCGGGCCTGCCCTATCCCGCCATTCTGGCAGCGCAGTTCATGGATGAGGAATGGTGGTTCCAACGCCAGGGCCATGCCCATTGCAGCAGTTTCGGCGTGGCGGCCGCGGCGGGCCGGCCGACGCTCATCGGGCAGACGATGGATCTGCCGACCTGGATGGATGGATTTCAGACTCTGCTGCTGATCCGCGGCGCCCGGCCGGGCCTCGACGCCTATGTGGTGACGGCAGCCGGCATGATCGCGCTGATGGGCGTGAACAGCCGCGGCCTGGGAGTCAGCGTCAACACGCTGCTGCAATTGAATCAGGCCGCCGATGGCCTGCCGGTCGCTTTTGTGACCCGCCATCTGATCCAGACGGCCGGCCTCGACGAAGCGGTGCGATTCCTGCAAGGCGTGCGTCACGCCTCCGGCCAGAATTATGTCATCGGCGATCCCGTGCGGGTCCGCGATTTCGAGTGCGGCGTCGACCAGGTCGTCGAGCATGGCGGCGATCGCGCCAGGGGGCGGGTCTGGCACACCAACCATCCGCTGGTGAACGGGAACCTGCGGCCGGATCGCCATGAGCCCTGGTGGGAACAGAAGGCAATGGATTCCGGGACCCGCCTTGCCGCCCTCGAGCGGCGCTTGGCCGGAAGTGCCCCGTTTTCGGTCGAACAGGCCAAATCGATGCTCGCTTCCCGGGATCACGGAGAGTTCCCGGTGTCGCAGGAGGTTGCGGACGGGGAGGACGGGATCACCTTTGCCGGAATGGTCGCCGAACTGGGCCCCGATCCCCGGCTTTCGGTGGCGCCGGGCGCTCCTTCCCGCCATCCGTTCGCGATTTTCGATTTTCGCAACGGGTTCGCCGCCACCGGCTGCGCCGCGGAATAGCTAACCAGCGGATCTGGTTCGCGTTGGTTCGCCAAGAATGACTTGGCGAGGCCCAGCCAAATGCCCTAATTTGGCAGCCAATATAACAATAAGACCACTTATCGGGAGAGCGCTTGACGAGCTTAGCCGCTGTGGAGGCACAGGGCGTCACCAAGGTATTCGGCGTCGGGCCGGATGCCGTGCGGGCCCTGGACACTGTCTCCGTCACAATTCGCGAGAACGAGTTCTTCACTCTTCTGGGGCCGTCGGGTTGCGGCAAGACCACTCTGCTGCGCCTGATCGCCGGCTTCGAACTGCCGACAGCGGGCGATATCCTGCTCCATGGCCAGTCGGTGGCCGACCAGCCGCCCTACCGGCGCGCCGTCAATACCGTGTTCCAGAGCTATGCCCTGTTCCCCCACATGACCGTGGCGGAGAACATTTCCTTTGGCCTGGAAATGCGCGGCGTTTCCCGCGCCGATGCCAAGAAGACCGTCGATGAGATGCTGGTGCTGGTGCAGATGTCCGGCCTCGGCGGCCGGCGGCCGTCGCAGCTCTCAGGCGGCCAGCAGCAGCGCGTCGCCTTGGCGCGAGCGCTGGCCAACCATCCAAAGGTGCTGCTGCTGGATGAGCCGCTGTCGGCGCTCGACCTGAAACTCCGGCAGGGCATGCGCAGTGAATTGAAAGCGCTGCAAAAACGGACGGGCATCACCTTCATCTTCGTCACCCACGATCAGGAAGAGGCGCTCACCATGAGCGACCGGATCGCCGTGATGAACCGCGGGCAGATCCAGCAGCTGGGATCGGCGCTGGATGTCTATGAGAAGCCGGTCAATCGCTTCGTCGCCGATTTCATCGGCGATACCAATTTCGTCATCGTCGAGATTATCGGCGCGGAGAACGGCTGGATGCGCTGCCGCGGCGCGGCCGGTCTGGAGTTCATGGCCTCGCCGGCGGGAAACAAGAAGAGCGGCAGCGCGACGCTGGCGATCCGGCCGGAGAAGATCCTGCTGAGGGTCGGCGGCAATCACGGCGAGATTGTGCAATCCGTGTATACCGGCACCGACACCAATTACCAGGTGCGCATCGGCGACGGCAGCGGCCTGAACGTGCGCGTGCAGAATGCCGTCGATGGCGGCAGCCCATTCACGGTCGGCGACAAGGTCGGCATCGACGTGCCCTCCGGCGCCGCCCGGATGCTGCAGGATTAGCCGGAATGGCCGAAGCCGTCATCGCCGGCTCAGTGCCGACTCCGCGCGGCACCGTCGAGCAGCGCGTCAGCGCGGCGCAGGCCGCCGCGGAACGGGTCAGCCGCCGCACCCGCTGGGCGCTGATCGCTCCCGCGCTGATCGTGATCGGCATTCTCGGCATCGCGCCGCTGATCATCATCCTGATCTATTCCTTTCTGAAGCCCGGCGCCTATGGCGGCGTGATTCCGGAATTTTCCACCAATGCCTATGTTCAGTTCCTGTTCGAGAAGGATCTGTTCGACGAGAGCTATCACTTCACGACAGCCCATTTTCAGATCTACGCCCGCTCCCTCGGCCTCGCCGCTTTCACCACCATCGGCAGCCTGATCCTCGGCTTTCCGACGGCCTATTTCATGGCGACACGGCCGGCGCATCAGCGCAATTTCTGGCTGTTCCTGATCACGCTGCCCTTCTGGTCCAACCTGCTGATCCGCACCTTCGCCATGTTCGTGCTGATGCGCGAAGAAGGCATCGTCAACAACTCGCTGCTCTATCTCAGCATCCTCGAAGAGCCGATCAGGATCATGTACACGGACACGGCGATCGGCATCGCGCTGCTTTATAGCTTCCTGCCGTTTATGGTGCTGCCGATCTATGCGAGCCTGGAGAAGCTTGATTTCCGCTATGTGGAGGCGGCCTACGATCTCTATGCCACACGCTGGCATGTGCTCTGGCGCATCATCGTGCCGCTGTCGAAGCCCGGTATCGTCGCCGGCTGCCTGCTGGTGTTCATTCCCGCGCTCGGCGCCTATGTCACGCCGCTATTGGTGGGCGGCGGCAAATCGCTGATGATCGGCAATCTGATTGCGCTGCAGTTTGCGGGGTCGCGGAATTGGCCCTTCGGATCGGCGGCCTCGCTGATCCTGATGGCTCTGGTCATGATTGCGCTCTACGTTTACGTGCGCTATGGCACGCGCAAATCGGGGTTCGCCCATGGCTGAGTTGGCGGTGCACTCGGGCGGTCGGCGAATCGCAGCACGAAAATTTGATCTGCGACGTTTGCATGGATTCGGCACCATTGCCGGCGCCTGTTTGGTGATTCTCTACGCGCCAATTCTCATCCTGTTCGCTTTTTCGTTCAACAGTTCGCGCTCGGTGAACGTCTGGACCGGCTTCAGCACCGAGTGGTATCCCAAAGCTCTTTTGAACGACAAGATCTGGGGCGCCGCGCTAAATTCGATGCAGATCGCCATCTTCGCAACGATCTGTTCCACCATCATCGCCACTGCCGCCGCCCTGGCGACCACGCGGACAAAGCCATGGCGCGGCATGATCGCCAGCTACATGACAATCAATCTGCCGCTGATGGTGCCGGAGATCGTCACTGCCATCGCGACACTCAGCTTCTTCGGCATTATCGCCGGCATTCTCGGCACGCGCCTCGGCATCATCCAGATCATGCTGGCCCATACGGCGTTCTGCATTCCCTTCGCCTACATGCCGATCCGTGCCAGGCTGGAAGACATGGATCTGACGCTTGAGCAGGCGGCGGCCGATCTCTACGCCACTCCCTGGCAGACCTTTCGCCGGGTGACGCTGCCGCTGCTGATGCCCGGTGTCATCGCCGGTGCGACACTGGCCTTCGTCGCCTCGTTCGACGATTTCACCATTACCAGCATGCTCGTGGGGCCGGGCGAGACCACGCTGCCTATTTATGTCTGGACGTCGATCCGCCGCGGCATCAGCCCGGAGATCAATGCCATGTCGACGATCCTGCTGGTGATTTCGATCTTGCTTGTGTCCCTGTCCTTCCTGATCGGACGCAAGAAGTACTGAGTACTACCATGAGGCCAGAAAACAGAGGAGAAGAATGATGTTGCGTCACGCGTTGTGTATGACCGCGGCAGCCGCGCTGCTCTTTGCGAGCAGCGCCGCCTATGCCGATGGTGAGTTGCACCTGTATAACTGGGGCGACTACACCAATCCCAAGCTGATCGAAAAATTCGAGCAGCAGTACAATGTCACAGTCACCCTCGACGACTTCGATTCCAACGATACGCTGCTGGCCAAGGTCCGTGCCGGCAACACCGGCTATGACGTGGTCTTTCCTTCCGACTATGCCGTGAAGATCCTCCTCGACGAGGGCTTCCTGGCGAAGACCGAACCGAACAAGATGGAGAACTTCAAGAATGTCGATCCGCCCTGGGTTGATGTCTATTGGGATCCGGGCCGCAATTACAGCGTGCCGTGGCAGTGGGGCACGACGAATTTCGCGGTCGATACCGCGGTGTATAGCGGCGACATCGATACCCTGGCAATCCTGTTCGACCCGCCGCCCGAGCTGGACGGCAAGATCAACATGCAGCCGGAAATCGTCGAGGTCATCCATGCCGGTTTGCGCTATCTGGGCAAGCCGCTCTGCAACAGCAATCCGGAAGACCTCAAGGCGGTGAACGACCTGCTGGTGGGGGCGAAGCCGCACTGGCGCACCATCGAGTACGCCATGATCGAAACGTTGGTGGCCGGTGACGTGGCGGCCTCCCACGGCTGGAACGGGGCGGCGATGCGTGCCCGGCTGCAGAAGCCGACAATCAAGTACGCCTATCCCAAGGAAGGCGTGGCCGGGTGGATGGACAATGCCGTCGTCCTGGCCGATGCGCCGAACATGGAAAATGCCAAGCTCTGGCAGAATTTCCTCATGGATCCGGAGAACGCGGCCCTGATCTCCGATTTCGCGAAATATGCGAACGGCATCATGGGCAGCGAGAAGTTCCTGCCGCAGGAGTTCGCGACGGCGCCGGAGATCATGATGCCGGCCAATGCGCCGGCACCGACCTTCCAGCCGCCCTGCCCGCAGGAAGTGACGGAGAAGTACAATCAGATCTGGACCAATCTGCTGAAATAAGCAGAGGGCCGCGATCTGAATCGACCTGCAGCGGGGGAGGTCTAGCGGCCTCCCCCGATTTTTCGGGGCATCGCTGCGGCCCCGGGGCTGCCAGGATTGACAGCCTGGCAAACATTCCGGAAATCTCTGCGCGCGCCCATCGGAGAGGATCCATGAAGACCGTTTTCACCGAAGACCACCGCCACCAGGACGGCCGGCTCGAACTTATGGACGGCAAGTTCGTGCCGGCGTTCGAGATGCCGCGGCGGGCGCAGATCGTCATCGACCGCGTGCGCAGCAAGAAACTCGGGCCGGTGGTGACGCCGGAGAGCTTCGATCTGGAACCGGTCTACCGCGTGCATGACAAAGGGCTGGTGAAGTTCCTGCAGACCGCCTGGGACGAATGGGTGCAGGCCCATGGCTGCTACGACGCGTTGCCCATCACCTGGCACACCCGCGCCTTCCGCAAGAAGCCGCCGCTGCCTGAATCCATCGACGGCAAGCTGAGCTACTACGCACTCGACGCGGGCACGCCGATCACCGCCGGCACCTGGCGGGCGGTGCGGGGCGCCGTCGATGTCGCGCTGACCGGCGTGAAGCTGGTCAATGGCGGCGACAAGGTGGTGTTCTCGCTCTGCCGGCCGCCGGGCCATCATGCCGGCAGCGACTTCTATGGCGGCTACTGCTTCCTCAACAACGCCGCCATCGCGGCCCAGGCGTTCCGCGACCTTGGCGCCAAGCGGGTCGCCATCCTCGATGTGGATTATCATCACGGCAACGGCACCCAGGAGCTCTTCTACAACCGCGAGGACATCCTGACGATTTCGATCCATGCCGATCCCCTGCAGGAGTTTCCCTTCTTTCTCGGCTTCGCCGACGAAACCGGCAAGGGCAAGGGTGATGGCTATCATCTGAATTTGCCGCTGCGCTGGGGCGCGAAATGGGACAAGTATGAAGAGGCGTTGTCGGCGGCGATGAAGAAGCTCAAGAAGTTCGCTCCCGATGTGGTGGTGGTGTCCCTCGGGCTCGATACCTTCAAGGAAGACCCGATCTCCAAGTTCAAGCTGGAGCATGAAGATTATCTGCGCATGGGCGAAATGATCGCCGGCGCCCGGAAGCCGACGCTGTTTGTCTTCGAGGGCGGCTATGCCGTGGATGCACTGGGCATCAATACGGTCAATGTGCTGACGGGATTCGAGCAGAAGCGGTGATGCCGGGTTTCGCCGGGTGGTTCGGGAAAAATCATGAAAACCATCTATAGCGACGCGCACCGGCTTCATGCGCCGCCGCTTGAATTCAACTACGGCGATTTCGGCCCCGCCTTCGAAACGCCGCGCCGGGCGGAGATCGTACTGGCGCGGGTGCGGGAGACCGGGCTCGGCGAGATTCTGCCGCCCGACGATCTGGGCCTGGCGGCAGCGCGGCGAATCCATGATGCCGGCCTGCTGGAATTCATCGAAACGACCTATGGCGAATGGCAGAGGCGCTATGGCGAGAGCTATGTCATTCCCACCGCCTGGGTCGCCCCGGGCATGCGCCGCAAATTGCCGAACCAGCTGCGGGCGCGGCTGGGCTATTATTGCATCGATACCTCGACCTCGCTCACCGCCGGCAGCTGGCCCGCGGCCCGCGCGGCCGTGGATGTCGCGGTCACCGCGCAGCGCCTCGTGGCGCAAGGCGAGCGCGCCGCATTCGCTTTGTGCCGGCCGCCGGGCCATCACGCGGGCAGCGATTTCTATGGCGGCTATTGCTTCTTCAACAATGCCGCCATCGCCGCGCAGGCCTTCATCGATGGCGGCGCAAAGCGCGTCGCCGTGCTGGATGTGGATTTTCATCACGGCAACGGCACGCAGGAGATCTTCTATCGTCGCGGCGATGTCTTGTTCTGTTCCATCCACGGCCACCCCGAAGACGAGTATCCGTATTTCTCCGGCTATGAGGATGAGACCGGCGCGGCCGCGGGCGAAGGGTTCAACGCCAATTTTCCCCTGCGTCCCGGCGCGGCCTGGCAGAACTATCAACCCGCGCTCGCGGCCGCGCTAAAGCGCATCGATTCCTACGGCGCCGATGCGATCGTCGTCTCCCTCGGCGTCGATACCTTCGAGCATGATCCGATCTCGCATTTCAAGCTGCGCAGCGAGGACTATCCACGCATGGGCGAAATGATCGCCGGCGCGCGGCGCCCGACGCTGTTCGTTATGGAGGGTGGCTATGCGGTGGAGGAGATCGGCCTTAACACCGTCAATGTGCTAACCGGGTTCGAATCCGGCGCCCGCTAGATGTGCCTGGGTTGGCTAGACGATCCGATTCGTCGCATTAACCAGGAAAATTCATCTAAAACTTTGACGTAATCTTAAGAGATTGTTTGCAATCATACTGCACGCAGTCGGTGAGGTTACGCAGTGCCGAACCTCCCGAAGATGAGCCGCACTAATAAAGGAGACGTGCTGTGGGAACGATGCTTCGCGCAAAACTCGCCGTCCTGACCTTGGCCCTGGGCTTGGTCGCTTTGGCGCCCCTGAATTGCCAGGCGGGAATCGCCGACATGACTACCGATCTGGAGCGGGGAACCCGCGCCGATATGCAGCCGGTGACGGTCGTGAGTTGGGACCTGAGCGGCCTGTTCTCGCTGCTTCGCTCGGGTAGATAAGTCGCGCCCTTACCGGGCCGGCGGACCGTTTGCAGAGCCACCGGCCCGGGCGCTTACGCTATCCGCATCGGCGGACTCATTCAGTTTTCACCATATCTATGAATGGTTCCGCCATATTTTCCATGGATAGTAGGTCGTGGCGGATGAGTCCGGCATTTACGAAATATTAAACATAACTTGTAGGAATCCATCGGCGGGCGGCGACCGCACGCCCAAATGCGGCTGCTCCTGCCCGTACGGATTGCCTATCGGCCGAAAGCCATGTCAGAGATCGAAACACTGCGCCGGTCGCTAAGCGCGACCCATGATCCAAAGATGCGCTGCACGATTCTCTGCCGGCTGGCGGAGCTCGTCGGCGAATTCGACGTCACCCAATCCCTGGCCCTGGCCGAGGAAGGCGCCGAAATCGCCAAACACAACGGCCTGGGCCAGGACGAAGCGCGCTGCCGCCTGGAGATGGGACGGTCCTACCGGCTGCTCGGCCGCTATACCGAGGCCTTTGAAGCCGTCCGCGACCTTGGGCCGAAATTCCTGGAGGCGGGCGATAAGCTCTCCTCCGGCCTCGCCTACAAGACGCTCGCCGCCACATATCTGGATCTCGGGCTGCTGGACGATGCGCTGGAGGCCAACCAGCAGGCGCTGTCGGTGCTGGCCGATGTGGGCGACCAGGCGCTTTACTGCAAGGCGCTGATGGATTCGGCCTATGTGCTGCAGGAGCGCGAGCAGTTCGTCGAATCCCTGGAAGTGCTCGACAATGTGAGCAGCCGTCTGGTGCTGCTGCCGCCCGAAGAGACCATCTATGACCGGCTGGTGCTGGACTATGCGCGGTCCTACAACCTGTTGCAGCTGGAGCGCTACACCGAAGCGGCGACTTCCGCCACCCGTGCCGTCACCGCCGCGCGCAGCATCGGCAATTTCAGCATGGGCGCCGGTTGTCTTTCGATTCTAGCGGCGGCGCGGGCCAAGCTCGGCGCCCTGGAGGAGACTCGCGAATCCATTTCTACCCTCATGCGCATGCTGGATGCGGCCGAGGATCCGTTCGACCGCTCCATCGCGCTGATAAATTGCGGCCGCGCGCTCGCAGTGCTTGGCGATATCGACGGCGCCCTGGCCCGCACAGAGTCGGCCCTAGCCAACGCCGAGAACAAGGGCATCAAGCGCCTGATCGCCGAATGTCACCGGCAGCTCGCGGATCTGTTCGAGCAAGCCGGTCGCGTCGGCGACGCCCACCGCCACTTCCGCGCCTATCACAAGCTGGACAAGCAGCTGAACCGGGTCGGCAGCGAAAGCCGCATCAACCGCATGCAGACGCGCATCGATGTGGAGCGCGCCCGCATGGAGGCCCTCGAGCGCTCGCGCCGCGATCTGGAGAGGCTGGTGGCCGAGCGGACCGGCGAACTCAGCACCGCCAAGGAGCAGGCGGAGATCGCCAACCGGAGCAAGAGCGAATTCCTGGCCCATGTCAGCCATGAGCTGCGCACGCCGCTGAACGCCATCATCGGATTTGCCGAGCTGATTCGCACCGAGACCTTCGGTCCCGTGGGTTCGACGCGCTATCAGGAATATCTGGGCGATATCTATAACAGCGGCCATTTCCTGCTGGCGCTGATCAACGATGTTCTCGATCTCTCGAAGATCGAAGCGGGCCGCCGCGTGATGAATTTCGAAACCATCGTCGCCGGTGATCTGATTAATTCCTGCCTGCGTTTGGTGAAGGAGCGGGCGCTGGAGGCCGGCGTTGGGCTGCAGGTGGCGCTGCCGGCCGAACCGCTGCGGTTGCATGTCGATGTGCGCGCGGCCAAGCAGATTCTGTTGAACCTGCTGACCAACGCCATAAAGTTCACGCCGCGCGGCGGTGGTGTCGTGGTTGCGGCGGAGCTCGACAGCCAGGGCAAGATCGTGCTGTCGGTCGCTGACACCGGCATCGGCATCGCACCGCAGGATTTGCAACGGGTCCTGGAACCCTTTGCCCAGGTGGACAATGCCCTCAATCGCAAGCATTCCGGCACCGGCCTCGGGCTGCCGCTGTCGCGCATGCTGGTGGAACTCCATGGCGGCAAGCTGATGCTCTCCAGCCGCCTCGGCCAGGGCACGATCGTGAAGGTCGACCTGCCGGTGGCCGAGCCCGAGGCTGCGGTCGTTTCCGAAGCGTCGCCGGATCTCAAGGTCAGCGCCTAGCTGCCAGCGGGCCGGTCCCGGCGCCGCTATGAGCTCGACCGCAGCGTGCGACCGCTGATTTCCAGAATGAATTTGCGCCGGATCGCCCGGCCGAAATCCCGATAGCCGGCGGCCGGCAGCAGGAATGACGCGGGACCGCCGATCACGTGGTCCGCATACCACTGCTCGATGGTGGCGGCCTCCGTGCCTTCGAGGATCGGCAGGCCGTTGATCGTGACGTCGAGATTGACCAGGCTGTCGCGCAGGCTGTCGACCGCCGTGCGCGGATTGCAGTTGTCGCGCCCGTCGCCGGAAACGTCGACCACCCAGCGGTCAGCCTGCAGCGGCGCCAGCAGCAGAACCTTGTCGGCCACCAGCTGCAGCATCCCGGCCATGCAGGTGAAATCGTCGGCGGTGCGCGGCGCCGATCGAACCCGGGCGGCGAAGTTCACGGCATCGTCGCGGCTGGCGATGATGGTCCAGGGGATGGCCACCTCGGGCTTGTGCGACCAGTTCACGAGAATCACCAGCAGCGCGCCGCGCGGCCCGGAGAAGATCGCGCGCTGAACTTCGCTATCCTCGAAGGCGCTAGCGATACCCTCCATCTGCAGTGCATAGCGCGTCGCATCCACCGAGCCCGACACATCCACCGCCAACACCAGCGCCGTGTCGACCCGGTCGGCCGGAGTCTGCGCCGATGCCGGTGCGGCCAACATCGCCAGCGTTGCAGTTATGAAGGCAAGAGCGCGGAGCAAAGGCGGCCTACTGGATGATGGTATCGAGATTGAGCGCCCGCTCCAGCCCGGCTGCTTCGTGCAGACCGCGGGCGCCGCGGAGGATGGCGCCGTCGAGATTGGCGCGCTCGAGATTGGCGCCGGAAATGTTCGCGCCCGTCAGGTTCGCCTTCGACAGATCGGCGCGCGACAGATTGGCCGCGGCGAGATTGGCGTTGGTGAAGTCGGCGAAGGTGAGCCAGACACTGCCGAGATCGGCGCCCGAGAGATTGGCGCCGCTGAAATTGCAATCCACCAGCTCATTCCGCGTTGCCGTCAAGAGTTCCCGCGGCTTCGACTGGCCCAGCTTCGCGCCGGAAAGATTGGCGTTGGCGAAGTTCGCGGCGCTCAGCTTGCCGAAGATTTCCGCGCCCGAGAGATTGGCGCCGGTGAAGTTCGGCGCCTCGTCATCGCGCACTTCCAAGGTGGTGAAGGCGGCGGGCCGGCGCAGCTTGACGTTGGTCATGTTGGCGTAGCTGAAGTTGGTGCCGATGATCACCGTGCGGTCGAGCATCGCATTGGCCAGATTGGCGTGGGAGAGATTTGATTTCACGAGATCGGCGGCGAAGAGATTGGCGCCGGCCAGATTGGCGGAAGAGAAATCCAGGCCGCTGAGATCGAGGAAGCTGAGATCAAGGCCGGCGAAATCCGCCGGCGGGCCGTTCCGCGCCTTGACCAGCCGCTGCACGACTTCGCGCACGGTTAGATCGGCGCCTTGCGCCATCGGGGCCGACAGCAGCGCGCCGGCAAATAGCG
>Ga0184626_10000038_pt1 | contig 26465 bp, 25 predicted proteins | sample PLM3_60_b1_FD_133142 | JGI IMG/M metagenome (GOLD analysis project Ga0184626, IMG submission 133142) | Groundwater sediment microbial communities from an aquifer in East River, Colorado, USA - PLM3_60_b1 | ecosystem: Environmental > Terrestrial > Soil > Riparian zone | place: USA: East River... | reverse complement strand
TGCCGTTGCGTAGAGAGGTGAAGCCCAACCAGGACGGATCGAGTGATGACGCGTTTGGTTATGTCGCCTGACCAAGCGTGCTCGCAACAAGCTGCGACTCGCTCAGATACAAGTGACTCGCTCAGATACAAAATCGCGCCAGGCGACAAACCCAACTGGGAGAAGCGTCATGTTCCGTAGAGTTATCAGGTTCGCGGTTCTTGCAACACTGGCGGGGAGCGCGGCGTTTGCGGTTCCGATATCGGCGCAGGAAGAATATCCCGTCGACACGGTTACAATGGTTACGCATTCGAGTCCCGGCGGCGGCAGTGATGTGTATCTGCGCGAAATGATCCAGTTTCTCGCCCCGGCTATGAACGTGGATTTCGGCGTCGAGAATGTTAAGGGCGGAAGCGGCGCAAAAGCCATCGCCAAGGTCGCGAGCTCGCCCGCGGATGGTTCCATCTTCTACGCTGCGACGCCGACCTACATCAACATGTCGCTGCTGAGCAGCCCGGACTATTCCTACAAGGATGTCGAGCCGGTCGTGAACTTCTTTCTGGATCCTCAGGTCATCTACGTTCGCAAGGGTAGTTCGCTTCATTCGCTGCCGGATGTCATCGCAGCGGCAAAAGCCAATCCCGGCACCCAGAAGTGGGGCACGGGCTCGCCAGCATCGCTCGAGCGACAGGCGCTGGAGAAGTTCAAAGTCCTGGCCGGCGTGGACGTCACGATCATAACCCATGACGGCGGCGGTGATATGATGATCAACGTCCTGAATGGCAGCCTCGACCTTGGTATTGGCGAGATTCAGGAGTTTCGCGGCCAACTTGATGCCGGCGAAGTTCGGATCATTGGCGTCTTCACCAATGAGCGGCTCACTGAGTTTCCAGACGCGAAAACTGCCAAAGAAGAAGGCATCGACATGGTGGTGAATAAGTTCCGCGGCATTGTCGGCCCTAAGGGCATGTCGCCGGAAGTTATCCGTGCCTGGGAAGTTGCAATTCCAAAGGTGCTGGAGGATCCCGAGTTCCAGAAGTGGTATCGCGCCGCGGCTTTGGTCCCGGCCTATATGCCTCACGACAAATTCGTTCCCTTCGTCGAAGGCGTGGTGACGGAGCAACAGGCATTCTTCAAGGAATACGGCATCAAGACGATGGATTGATGCAATTTAGCTTCGCGGGCACCTGACCGCCGCCACTTTAGCTTTGGCGGCGGTCGGGGCCTGCGCCATGTTCTCTAGAGCATCACGACTTGTCCGGTCCGCATGCTCTCGTCTGCTGCAAGAACAATGCGCAAAGAGCTTATGGCATCCGCTACATGAGCCGAGACATCGCGGTCGTTAAGGATTGCATCGAGGAACAACTCTTGCTCGCGGATGCATAATTCCTGATGCCCGGGTTCGTCCGCCATGCTGATGATTTCATCAGGACTCGCGAAAGTGCCGGCCGGCGTTAGCATCGCGCGATGCAGTTTCAGCGCGCTGGTTCTCGTGTGACTATCGATGTTCGCTGACTCCGTTTTCGACTCGTTCATCGTGATCGAGACGCAGCCATTCGGGCCGATCATGTCCTTCACGAAGAAGGCGACTTCACTCATCATCGGCCCCCATCCGGCCTCGTACCAGCCGACCGAGCCGTCATCGAAGGTCACGTGCAAGTGGCCGTAATTGTACATCCGCTCATGCACCTCGTTTGTAAGCCGTGCACCAATGCCATGAACGCGCACCGGTTTAGCTCCCGTCACCTGGCACATGACATCCACATAGTGAACGCCGCAATCGACGATCGGTGAGATCGAGTTCATCAGGTGTTTGTGAACGGCCCACTCGGCACCGCTTGATTGTTGATTTAGGTTCATCCGCATGACGAGCGGTTTTCCGAGCGATTTGCCGATCTCGACGAATTTCACCCAAGAAGGGTGAACGCGGAGAATATAGCCGATGACGAGTTTCCTGCCCGCTTTCTTCGCCAAATCAGCGATCTCTTGCGCCTCGGCTACCGTCTCCGCGAGCGGCTTTTCAATAAAGACATGACAGCCCGCTTGAAGGGCCATTTTCGCATAGGCGGCATGGGTGTCGGGCCATGTATTGATGGAAACCGCATCGGGCTTCAGTTCCTTGAGCGCTGTACCATACTCCTCAAATAGCGGCACGCCGAAGAACTCCGGCTTCAAGTTCGCGCGTGTCTTGATACTCCGGCTGCAAAGACCCGCGATTTCGAAGCCGCCAATCGACCCATAGGCACGTGCATGGCTCAAGCCCATGTTGCCCACGCCGACAACGAGAACTCTGATTTTCCTCACGTGCCTTCGACCCATGTATGAAGCACCCGCAAGTCATCGCTCAAATGAACGAGGCTTGCAAGATAGCCGGGGGCAATCCGTCCCAATTCCCGTTCGCACCTGAGGAACGCTGCGGGATTGTGCGACGCCATCCGCAGGGCATCCTCAAGCGCCAGATCGAGCCGATTCACGCAATGCCGAACCGCCTCATCCATGGTGAGGTTGGAGCCTGCAAGCGTCCCATCGTCGAGCAGAAGCCGGCCGTTGCTCAGCGTTACGCGCCGGCCTTGCAATTCGAAACTGCTCGGGCCGCCTGCCGCAGTCGACATGGCATCGGTGATGAGCATGATGCGGTCTTTCGGTTTTGCCGCAAACGCCACCTTCAGTGCTGTATTATCCACATGAAGCCCGTCGGCAATAATGCTGCAATAGCTCTTGCGATCGGCCAGCGCCGCCCCCACCATGCCGGACGCGCGGGGCTGCAACTGGCTCATCGAATTGAACAGGTGAGTGAATGCCTGGGCGCCGGCCTGAAGCGCAGCATTGGCCTCTGCGTCAGTCGCCTCTGAATGGCCGAGGCTCACCAGAATTCCAGCTTTGGTCAGCTTTTCGATGAATTCGGGCCGAACCTTGTTGGGTGCCACCGTGAGCATGACCATGCCGCATTTCGCTGCCGAGAGTGTGGCGATATCGGCATCGGTCATCTCTCTTATGTACTTGGGATCATGAGCGCCCTTGCGGCCCGGATCCAGGAACGGTCCTTCGATGTGGATGCCAAGAATACCTGGAATGCCTGTGGCGCGCGCCTCACTGACCGCTGCAACAGCAGCAGTCGTCACTTCAGCTGCATCCGTGATCACGGTCGGCAAGAGGCCGGTAGTCCCAAAGCGACGATGCGATGCAGCGATGCGCGCTACGCCTTCCACGGTCGGATCGGAGTTGAACAAGACCCCGCCTCCCCCATTCACTTGAACATCCACAAAGCCTGGCGCGAGCAGGCCGCCTTTCAATCCGTGGCGCACCATGTCGGAAGGCACCTTGGATTCTTGGACGACATCAACAATACGCGTGCCGTCAATGATGAGTGCAAGGCCGTCGCGAATGGCATCGCCATCGAACATCCTCGATCCCATCAGCGCGAAAAGCATTAGACCGTCTCCGTGACTTTCGTCAGCAGCCTGGGATTGTCGGGGTCCCGGTCGCGCATCCGCGCCGTCGCCTCGACAATTCGATATGCGGTCTGGATCATCGAGATCGGATCGAGGAGAGGGTGACCGGTCGGTGCGTACGCCATTCCGCCGGACTCGACCGCAAGCACCTTCGCACCTATCTTCCGAAGTTTCGCCAGAGCTTCCAATGCAAAAGGCCGGGAAGCATCATCGGGCGAGTAGGCGAGAACCGGGATCTCTCCGGTCAGGAGCTCGAGCGGCCCATGCATCACCTCTGCCATTGAAAAGGCCTCTGCGTGAATGGCACAGGTCTCCTTGAGCTTGAGCGCTGTTTCCTGTGCGATCGCCAGTGCCGGTCCGCGGCCGAGGACATAGATCGAATCGACTCTGCTTGCGACATCGATGGCTTCAGGCCAATCGATTTTCGCGGCGCGGCCAAGGACAGTCGGCAGGTTCTGGACCGTATCCTGCATGTCCCGGGAGTTGGCCCATTCCGCGGCAAGCGCTGCAGCCGTAGCGAGCGACGCAATGAAAGATTTGGTTGCGGCGACACTGATTTCCGGGCCTGCGCAAAGGGAAAAGCAGATATCGGAACTGGCGGCTACCGGCGAGTCCTCCGAATTGACGAGTGCGATGGTGAACGCTCCGGCGGCGCGCGCGGCTTCCTGCACGGCGACGATGTCGGGACTCTTGCCGGACTGCGAAATCGTCACACATACGGCGTTCTTCAGATTCAGGCGCGCTCCATAGATCGAGACCACCGATGCCCCGATCGAGCAGCAGGGAATTCCCAGCAGGATCTCGACGAGATATTTGAGAAATCTCGCCGCATGATCGGAGCTGCCTCTCGCGCAGGTAAGCACGACCGGTGGCTGATGGCGGCGCAGTCTCCGGGCAATTTCGGCAATGGCCGCCGCATTGAGCGCCAGGCATCGCGCGACGACGTCTGGCGCCTCTGCGGCTTCGCGAGCCATGGCGCTCATGGCCGCACCTCATGCGCAAGGGTCAATTCGGCGACGAAATCATATGAATCGCCGCGATACAGTGAGCGGGTGTATTCGACTACGCGGCCATCCGAAAGATAGGAGATGCGCTCGATCGAGAGAGCGGGACTGCCGTCAGGCAGGCCGAGAAGCTTCGCCTCCTGCCGCGTGAGTGCGATCGCGTGAAGCCGCTGCAACGCCCGGATTGGTCGGGCCCCGCGTGCCTCAAGCGACGCATAGAGCGATCCTCTCACGGTCAGGGGATCAGGCAGGTATTTTTGCGGAATGATCGCGAGTTCGATCGCCATCGGCACGCCGTCCGCGCGACGCAAACGGTGAAGCCGCGACACACGGTCGCCGGGCGAGAGTCCAAGCTTGAGGACCTCCGTCGGTGTCGGCAGGCCGGTCGACCGGTCGAGCCAATCCGCATCGGTCTTGAGGCCGCGCAATTCCATGTCCTCGGTGAAACTCGTCAGACGCGAGAGCGGCTGCTCGATTCGCCGTGAGGGGCTCATCACATAGGTTCCTGAACCGCGCCTCTGGAACAATACGCCTTCGGCAACGAGCTCCGAAAATGCCTTGCGGACGGTGACACGGGAGATCTTCAGCATTTGGGCGACGTCGCGCTCGCCCGGAATCGCGTTGCCTTCGGTCAGCGAACCTGCATCGATCGCCTCGCGCACGAGCTTCTTGAGCTTTGCGTACAAGGGGGCATTGCCTTCGCCTCTGAAGCGGTCGACAGCAAATACGTCCGGAAGCCCGATCACGGCCAGTTGTCCGGCAGGCCATTTGCCCTGCGCGCCATCATGATCGCACCATCGACCGCATCGGCCGCCGGTTCGACAAGCGCGGCCTTGACGTCGGCATCGAGATACGGCGGGTAGAGTCGGGAGAAGCCGCCGAGCAGACAGAGTCGCCCCGCCCCTTGCGCCAGAAGCGCCCGGCCCAGATTGGAAACCGCGGCGGCTCCCTCAATCACGATGGTCATGCCGTGAACATCGCCCTTGGCGGCCGCTTCGAAGACAAGCGGTCCGAGCTTTGCGTAGTCCTTCGGCTTCGCGTCCTGCGACCATTGCGAAAGATGCAGGCGATCGCGGCCCGTTGTTGCAAGAACGGATTCGATGAGCGGGGTAGGCTGCAGCAGGCCGTCTATCGCGAGCGCCGCTCGGCGCACCGCATGGTGGCCGAGCCATGCGCCAGCGCCGTGATCCCCGAGGGCGAACCCCCAGCCCCCGACCATATGTCGCCGGCCGTTGATCAGGGCGAAACCGATCGAGCCGGTGCCGGCAATGACGATACCGCCGCTGCCTCCGGCAAAGGCGCCGATGCAGGCGGCATAGGCGTCGTTGTCCGCAATGGTGGTCGCGAAGGGGAATTTGACGGCGGCGATGTCATCGGCGGCAACCGATGTGATCAGTCCCGCCAGTCCCATGCCGGAATGGAGATCCCGCGCCTGCAATCCGGCCGACGCGGCGGCGGCGTTCGCAGTCGAGATGATGGTTGCGACCGCAGACGATAAGTCCTGATAAATGTTGGACGGGCCGCCCTCGGCTTCGCCCAGGAGTTTGCCGCGTCCGTCGCGTATACGCGCACGACAGCGGCTGCCACCGCCGTCGATGCCAAGAAAATATGGTGGCTGAGTGCTCATTGGCCCTTATGACCCACATAATACCAAAGCAATACCAAATCTAAAGAGAAATCGTTGGCGATCTCGGTTGGCGCGGCGCGCGTCAATGATTTTCAGCTGAAAACAAGCTATAGCGCTTGCGGCTGCCACCGCAACCCCACCCGGAAACGCTGGACAAGTGGTAGTGACGTGGTATTGGTACGTTCAGAAATCAAAGAAAGCTGCAAACACGGCAAGCGTTGGACGATTTCGCCGGCCTCGATACTTGGAACGATGAGGCGATCATGACCGCGCTCATTCGCAGTCATGCGCGCGGCGTCGGGGCGTGGCGGCAGCAATCAAGGGCTGCAGGCAACTCCAGGAATTGGACTTTGGTCCAATGACCGGGAATGTGAGGCCCCTCGATGTGGCGAATCGGCGAAACCGGTAAAGACTTCGAGGCACATCGTCACGCTCTAGCCTCCCAACGGGATGGCGATGGCCACCAATAAGACGCCTATGATCATCACCCCAAGGCCTGTCAGCCATGGGCTGGCATTGGTGTGGAGCGCCCAGCTGTAACCCACGATGAACAGAGAGGCGATCAGGAGCAGATTGGAGAGACGCAACGCCAGCCAGGGATCGTCGACAAGGAGAAACGGGACTGCCGCCGGCAACGCTGTCGCGACCACGAGCAAAAACACGGTGATCGCGCCCATGAAATCGTCGCGCGTCACCGCCTCAAGGCCCGGCTCAATTTCGCGCCGGATCGCGGCGAGAGCGGCCGACTCATCTGGCGCCGCTTTGATAGTGCGAATAAGACGGGCACGGCGATCGGCGGTTTGGCGGCCTGGGGCTTCACGGGGATGTTCATCGGCGCGACCACGCTGGCCATCTTGTGGACCGTGCTGCAGGCTTGGCTTGGCACGCGCGCCGATCAAGCGGACTCCGTCGCTTGAGCCTACTGTGGTCAACTTCGTCGGTTATGCATGGGCCCGCGAACTCGTGACGCTGGAAGTCCGACAGGACGAACTCGAGCACCTGCTAACGAACGGGAAGGCTCGGGAACCGCTCATCCATTCAAACCTTGCCGAAGTCTACCGACGCAAGGTCTCACACCTGCATGTGGCCCTAGCCGCGGAAGATTCGCGCGCGGAAGCCGCTGAACTGATTCGCCCGTTGGTCGACGAGGTCACGCTGATGCCCGAAAACGGCGGGTTGCGAATTGACCTCAAAGGTGAACTCGCGGCTATCCTTAGCTGTCGCAGCAGATAGCAAAAAGCCCGCTACGCAGCTGCGTAGCGGGCTTGAGCAAGTTAAGATGGTTGCGGGGACCTGCAGCCAGCGTTACTTGCACCTAGCAAAGTCACGAATACCTCTTGTTTCCAGTTCCGCGCCCGCCAAATTCAGTCGTCTGTGAATGTCTAGCGTCACTCTGCACAACCGTGTCGGCCAAGTTGGGCGGCTCTAGCCCTACAAGCTCGGCCCTTTGCATACGCTCGTTCGACTAGTTGGCACTCAAGTAACTAGATTTGAATGTTCAGAATTGGCACATTCCGAAAGACCCGCCGCCGCAGTTGACGGCCGCTTACGGCTCAAGACCGGACTCTGCATGTTGCATACTCGAATGGCGGCAACGTGCCATCTGCAGACTCATCACCCAGTTCGGACAAGGGTGATGGCGCCATCACGGAGCTTCGGGACAATGGCGTGCGGGGCTAGGCGAGGCAGTATGAAGAGCCCATGGTCCAGGCTTTGGACCCTGGCCGACGGCACGAGTGCATTTGCCACTCTTGCGTTGATTAGTCGAGGTCGGAATAGGCCCACTCGAGCTTGCACAAGCGATCGAAATCCGAGCGCGATTGCGGAGGGCTATTGCGCCGCGCTGTGGTCATTTATGCTAGTGCAGGTTGTCGTTCACCGCATCGCACAACTCAGAGATCAGAAACGGCTTCGAAAGCGATCTTTGCGCACCTAGGGCATCCGCCATACGCAGATAAAGATGTGACTGGCTGATCTGGCCGCCAGCCGACATCGCAACGATCTTGCATCCGGGATGTGCTGCCTTTGCCGCAAGAATCACTTCCAGTCCATCGACATCCGGCATCAGGATATCAGTGACAATCACGTCGAAGTCAGTCCCAAGTTCGCTAGCGCCGATCCGCTCGAGCAAGTCCCGTCCCGAGGACATTGCTGTCACCGAGTGGCCCTTCCGCTGAAGTGCCGCCGCGATGTACTCGCGGAAATCTTGATCATCATCGATGAGAAGGATTCTTGCCACGTAACATTCCCATGTGCTTGCCCGACAGGCCCTTGTCAGCCTCGAGGGGCGAGATCTGACAAGGGCCTTCACTCTACCCTCAGGTTAGATGACCTTCTCCAATGACGAATGATCTCATTCCAACGTTTATCAGATGCGACAGTAGAAGCCTGAATTGTAATCAGTTGTAAAAGGAGCATCCGACAGGACACTTACTATGAGGCCATGCATCATCGCGCTCGCGACAAAGCCGATCGTCAGTTCGCCAAAGTCCAGACGATGTGACCTCGACAGTAGTTGGTGAAGATTCTGCCTTAGCGGCGGCCAGGATTTCTCTCTAGCTTACCTGTTCCTCATCGTCAGGCGAGTATGGCTTAAGCCCAGCCAAATAGCGCAGATCGGAGATTATGCATATTGAGGAATGGCAATCACTTATCTCGTATCAAGAAGTGAGCCCTAACCCCACGTGGCAAAGGCGCCCCGCAACTTGGCTTTAAAGTCATCGGCTCTAATGGGCTTACGAATGGCACCAACAACATTGAGTCCGTACGCTGCACCAAGCTTGTGCGCTGGCTTGAGCCAATGATGACGTGCCGTCATTAGAAACAAGGGTATCTGGCAGCGCACGTTCTTCAGTTCACGCATGATATCGAGCCCATCCATATTCGGCATGACGATATCCAGCAATATGAGGTCCGCCTTCCATCCCTGAAGGATGGCGGTCATTTCCTGAAGACCGGACGCTTCCTTCACGACACAACCGATGGATTCCCCAAACCATCGAAGTGCCGATCGGTCCTCCGGCGAATCGTCGACGATCAGAAGCCGTCGGTTTCGCGCTCCGTGCCGCAAGGGGCGAGGTGCCGTCCGGCAGTCAATGGTCGGATCAACGACGCTTGAAATAGCCAGATTGGGGGAATTCATGCGAGCGCACTCCTTTTTTCGACTGCTGGACAAGATTCCTGGACATGCGCGCGCAACAACGGAATTGATGCGGTCGATGTCCTTGAGATTTCATCGACGAGGTCGACCAGCTGGTCGCGATTGGTGCCCAGAGAGGCGATGCTAGCTTTCTCCTCCAGCACGCCAAACAATGCCGACAGACGCGCCATCCCAATGAGTCCCGTCGAGGATGTAAGCTTGTGTGCCTCAGACTGTATGTGGGAAAACGCCCCCTCGGTCACTTCGCGATGGAGCTGCGAGATCGTGGATTCGAGCCGGCCCAGGATCGAGGTCGCCAATTTCAGCATCTTTTCCCGACCGACGTCCCTTTCGAGCATGTCGAGTTCGCTTGCATTGAACAACTCCGCGTCTGTCCGCGGTGCCTCGTCCTCGGCTTTGTTTCTGCCCCTGGTTGCATGCAAATCCACTGCCTGAAGAAGAGTTCGCTTATTGATCGGCTTGGAGACATGTGCATCCATGCCGATACTGGTGCAGCGCTCTACATCCTGGCGAGTGGCGTATGCCGTCATGGCGATGATAGGAATATTGCATTTCGGTGCAGGCATTCCTCGAATGCGCGCGGTGGCTTCGAGGCCGTCCATAACCGGCATTTGAACGTCCATCAGCACCAGATCGTACTCACCGGCGGCAACTGCTGCCACGGCCTCCGCCCCATCGGCAGCGGTATCAACGGCGTGCCCAGCCGTGGTAAGGTAGGTGACGGCCAGATCGCGATTTATGTCGAGGTCGTCCACCAGCAGAATCCGTGCGGGGACAGCAACGTGAGCGTCGATATGCCTAATCTGAACGGACTCCGGACGACGCTCGCCTCTCCCGAGATCGACCGTGAACCAGAACCGGCTGCCGATGCCCGGCGTGCTTTCGAACTCGAGTCGCCCCGCCATCAACTCAACGAGATTCCTCGAAATAGCCAGACCTAACCCGGTGCCTGTGGTCTTTTGGCCATTGCCGCCGCCGACTTGATAGAACTTCTCGAATAGGCGTGATTGAGCGTCCTTCGGGATGCCGATGCCGGTGTCGCTCACAGTGACCCGAATTACTGCCCGCTGCGCCGTCGCCGAGATCATATCGGCATGAACATCGACGGCACCTTCGTTGGTAAATTTAACAGCGTTGGTCACAAGATTGAGGACGATCTGCCGGAATCTGTTGGGATCGCCAATGACGGTGTTTGGCACACCTTCGCCGATCGCGACTGACATCCGTAGGCCCTTGTTCTCTGCCGTGGCTCTCGCAATCGACGCGACGCCCTCTATTACTTCTACCAAATCAAATTGCTCACTCGCGAGATCAAACTTGCCCGCCTCGATTTTGGAGAAATCGAGCACATCGTTTATGACCGTGACCAGCGCTGTTCCACATTGCAACACAGTCCGCGCGTGTCGGCGTTGCTCGGGTGACAGTGATGAGTCAAGCAGTAGATCTGTGTAGCCGATGATGCCATTGAGCGGCGAGCGGATCTCGTGACTCATCGTCGCTAAGAACTCAGATTTTGCGCAGTTCGCCGCCATGGCTTCTTCACGTTGCCTGGTGTTCTGCTCCACAAGCTCCTGAAGGGCGACCGTCTGCCGCTTGAGCTCCGATTCCGAATGCTCCAGTTTTGTGACCGTTGCTCTCAATTGGTCCTCGCGATCCTTGAGGGCGACCTCCTGCTGCTTCAGATCCGTGACGTCGGTACGCACGCCCACATATCCGCCGTCAAGGGTCCGTCTCTCACAGACCTGCACCCAACGGCCGTCGCCAACCTGATGAACAATTCGATCAGCGGGATTTCGGTGATGCGCAAGAGACTCGGCTACCCATTCATCTACGCGGCCGGTGGCCGCTGCATACTGACCGCGCTCGGCACCCTCTCGAAGAATGTCTTCAAATGTACGACCGGGGGTCAACAGGTCGGCGCTGGCGGCGAACATCTCTCGATATTTTTGGTTGCAGAGGACAAAGGAGTCATTCCGATCGAACAGAATAAAGCCCTCGCTCATGCTATCGATGGCGTCGTTTAGTCGCGTCAGGATACCGCGCCTCTCGGCAAAAAGTACTGCAAAGAGCAGACTGGTGCTGGTAATGCCGAGAAGCACCAGCTGCACGATTCGTAGACTTTCGGTCGGGTTTCCCTGGTCCCAGTTGTTTGAACCCACAATCGTTGCGGTGCCGGCGGCTGCAACAGTCACAAATAGGTTGCCGAATGCCGCCCCGGTGCAGCCGAAGCGACCCGCAGCCCATACAATGCAGGGTAGTACCGCTATCAGAGCGACGTACCCGACAGACGTATGGTTCAACAGGCTAGAGAAGCCGATGAAGGCCGCTGCCCCTAGACTGGCCACGATCAGCATGAATTCGGTCGCCGCCAGCAGCGACAGACGGAAATTTTTGTCATGGCGCAGCAACGCGGCAACCACGGGAGTGAGCGTGACCATGCCAATCGCATGGCTCATCCACCGCGCATGCCAAGCCTCAAGATAAGGCAGTTCGAATGCACTCGAAACGATACCCGCGCCGAGGGACCCAAGGGCGGTACTGCCACTAACGGCGAAGCCGATAAACAACAGCATGGAGCGCCACGATCCGAGGATGTCCCCAGCGCGCGTTGCTGTTAACAAGACGGCTGCGATGCCGATCTCGACCACGCTAGAAAGGGCAAAGCCAACAGATATTGCGCCATAGTCATGCACCGCATTTGCGGCAAACGTTCCCGTGGCGGCAGCGGCCAGATAGAGCCACCATTCGCGAGGCGGCCTCATCAGGATGACAGCTAATGGCACTGCATTGGCGAACCAAATCGGGATCGCATCGTTGGATGAATGCAGGGAGTAGAGACCAAAAAGACTGCAACAGAAGACGACCGCCGCGAGCAGCGCCGCACCCAGAGGCGCGGACAGCCATCTGTAGGTCGGAATACGGTTCGTCATCTGGTTAACGTCATCGGATGGAGCGGTATGGATAGAATGCTTGGATCATTTTCGGGTTCTGCCGCAGGTTGTGAGCCATCGCGAAGCGCTTGACCTCAGATTAAATGCCGCATGCCGAGACGCGTTGTGGAGCGCGCGTCGGTCCCGTACTCCGGAACGGTAGCTTTGCTGCCGTTAATGCTGCGTTAGAGGGATCTATGTGCGTCCCTATCCAAACCGCTCGCATCTCTATGCGCCCCAGAGCCTGAACCAATAGATTCCTATGGATCACGTCTGACGTCGCTAACGTCGGTCATCGGGAGCACCGGATTTGAATGGGAGGCTACACCTGAGTCATGGTCTTCCCTTAGCCAAGGTTCGATCGATCGCCCCGCAAAGCTGTAACGAACTGAATGGCTTGGCGAGGGTGGCTTCGGCACCGAATTTGCTAGCGACTTCCAGCCGGTTCTCGACTCCGAGTTCGGGCCCCCCGCCCGTTACGGCGACGACTCGCGCTGATGGGCGCGCCTTCTTGAGCGTCTGAATGACCTCAATTCCGCTCACGTCCGGCATCAGAATATCGACGACCGCGGCATCAAAGGAGCCGCGAAGGCGATTTTCCCGAATGGCGCTAACCAATAGGCTGCTGGATCCTGCTGTCGAAACCTCGTGTCCATTGCCTTCCAGAATCGCGGCAACATACTCCCGAAACTCCCGATCGTCGTCGATTACCAAGATGCTTGCCATCGATGCCCTCCACTTAACAGCCGCGTCACGACACATCGACAGGGTAGTGCTGATGCGTAACACCAGAGTGTTTCTGTCCGCCCGATATGTAACTCTTTGTGACGGCGAGATCGAATTTGCCTTCCAGCTGCGATGCGCCATTGGTGCGCTCTAGCTCGAACCCAAGATCTGTTCGAGAGCATGGCATAAATCGACCGCGCAGAAAGGCTTGGCGAGGCGGCCGGTCGCGCCAAACCGCTCGGCCATCTTCAGGTAACCTTCAGTATCTCCATAATCGCCTCCACCGGATACGGCGAGGATCTTGATTGATGGACTTAGGCGCTTGAGCGCCCGAATAGTTTCAATGCCATCGATATCCGGCATGAGCATGTCGACGACTGCGGCGTCGAACATCAGAGGTAACTGAGTACCGTGCGCCCGCACAATCAAGAATCGGGCTGACGATATTGCAACGACCGCGTGGCCGCGACCCTTCAAAATCGTTGCGGTCCAGTCTCGAAAATCTGAATCGTCGTCGACGACAAGGACGCTTACCATGGATTCAGGTCAGCTGTTTCAACGTTTAACGTCATCACCGACAAGTGACGCTCTCGCGTAACTGTCGTGTGCCCCGCTAACGGAGTTTCGTAATGTTTGGTAAATGCGCGATCGCAGCAGCAATCCGCGATGCCAGCCGCTTGTCCGCGGAGTATGCGCCGCTCCGACTATTGCGCAGTCGCCGATATTGCCAACGGAGGCGGCGGCGCTAGATCCGGCACAGCGTCGGTATCTTGGTCAGATAATGCGCTGATTGTGACGGGAAAAGGCTCGCTGTATTCCCGGGTAGCTATCGCGCTGATAGGTAACTTGCCGACGCCGAGGCTCACTCCCGCGGGAGCGGCAGCATTAGCAACGGCCGTGCGCCCTGGCGTACTCGGCTTCGATGGCGTTGGCAAGGGGACCTCCTGCCGCGGTGTGATCGGCGACTTGGCAGACTCGGCGTCCGTGGATGTCGGCTTTGGTGTCTCGGCCGTCTCGGTGATCAAGGCAAGCGAGATCTCGTGACGGTCGATCGTCTGGAGCACGTCCCTGCCAAACTGGTCGAGTAGAATGGGTTCGCTATTCTGGCCCAGTCGAACGACGGTGTCGCCGCGGTCGCTCTCGCCAGCCAGCGTCGCGTTGCTGTTAGAGGGTAGCACGACGAGCACGCCGTGAATGACGATCGCGGAGCAAACCATTACCGCTGCCAGCGCGACCTCACGGGACCTACGTTCAACGGAATCGAAGCCTGTCAGTAGGCGATTGCGGATTTTCATGCTTCATCCTCCGACTGTCTAAGTTGCAACTTGCTGCCGTGCAACTGCACCTGCCCCGGCCCCTTTCCGGGAGATGCGGGAACCTCGACTCGAAGTCGAGGTTCCCGGGAACTGGACCAAGGCAGATCGCTCGCGCCGCCGACTTAGTTGTCGCCGCCGCCACCCAAACCTCCGAGGCCACCACCACCACCCAAACCTCCGAGGCCACCGCCGCCGAGCGCTCCGCCGGCCGCATCTCCAGCATCGGCGAGAGCGCCGCCGGCAGAGTCGGCGACACCGCCAGGCGCGCCACCGGCACTGTCACTGACATCACCGAGCGCGCCGCCGGTTGTATTGCTGGCTGTATCGGTGGTGTCATCGACTGTGCTGTCCGTCGAGCCGTTGACCGAAGCCACGGAATCGTCGAGAGCCCCGCCGAGGTTTTGCAACGGTCCGCCGACGGCGGCAATAACGCCGCCAACCGTGCCCGGTGACGATGCGCTTGTGGGGCCGCCCACGGCGCTGATCGGCGCACTGCTCGTGGCCGTCAGTTGCCCGTCCGCCAAAGTGGTATAGGGGGATGCAGCGACCGTCGAAGGCAACTTTGCGATCGCCGTATAGAAAAGCTGTCGACAGGCATCGCTGCCTGACTGCGCGGCGCCGTCGAACTGCGCAAGCCAGCAATCGAGATTCACCTGGGCGACCGCCGTAGACAGCGGGTCAATCTCCTGTGCACCCGCCGCAAGGGCATCGGTCATTCTCTCGCGCGCCGCCATCATTTCGGCGCGGACGTCTTGCGGTAACGCTGCCTTGTTCGGCATGTCCGGTTCAACGGGTTGCTCAGCCGCCGCAAGCTGCGCCTTGCCCGTGAAATGCTTGCTCTGAGCGGCATCACCCGCCCGGCTGCTGGCGTACCCCGCGATCTCGAGATACCCCTGTTCCAGATAGTCGTAGAACTTGGATCCCGTGCTGGCCTGCGCGATTGTCAACGTGAACACACAGATGCATGCCGCCGCAAATGGGGCAAGCGTCGCGCGCAGATATGCCTTTCGGCTAAGGGGCTGCAGCTTGTCTTCGTGAACGCTCATGATCGCTCCTTGTAACGTTTGAGGGAACGGCCTTCTGGATCCGTGATAGGTCCCTTGGCCTTGATTATCGTGATGTCCCTTCGTTTGCGCTGCTATGAGCAACGACGCTGGAACCCCACACGTCGCGCCGATGATGACGGCATCTGCGTTAATGAGGCGCTAGAAATTCGAGACCCGTAATTATGCGAGCCGCTTGAATCTCTATTCGAGCTGACGATGGGTGAGATAGGTATACGATTAACGCTGGATAGGGAGGCCGAAATGGCTAAAATACTGCTGGTCTACGGAGAAGGTCCGATGCGGGATCTTATGGCAGCGGCGCTTGAGTATCAGGGGCACCGCGTAACCTCTGCGTCCGCGGGCACTATCGCCGCCGATCCCACAATCAAGAAGTCGTGCATATCGCGTTACGACCTCATCATCGCCGATGAACCGATGCGCGCAACAGTAGCCGCGGAAGTGGTCGGATTGTTGAAATCGCTCTATCCGGGCACAGGCGTTGTGGCAATTGCCGCCAGCGGGCCCGACGAGATCGACATTGATTCCCATGATATCGCTGGTGTCAACGCACCGACGGTCACATTGAACAAGCCATTTTCGACGGCCGATCTGTTCCGCACGGTCGAGGGTGTATTGCTCGCGGCGTAGACGTCGTGAGAGGGGCCTGTTGGGCCGAATACTAAGATAAGATACTGTCTCGCTCGCCCGAGTCAGCCGCCGCTGGCGTGCTAATGGAAGTACTGGAAATCCGTCGGCGTCTTACCTCGGATGCCAAAACGTAACCGACGTTCCGGACGGTCTTGATGATTTCTGCATCATTGGTGGCCGCGGCAAGTTTGCGACGCAGTCGCACAATCACCACGTCAATGCTCCGATCGAACGGCGCCCAATTGCGCGAACGGGTTAGGTTCAGCAACTGGTCGCGACTTAGCGGCCGGCGCGGATGCTCGACCAGAGCGCGCAGCAGATCGAATTCAGCGCTCGTTAGAATGATTTCCCGCCCGCAAGAATCGAGCAGGCGCCGATAGGTTAGATCGAGCGTGCATCCGGCAAAGGTCAACGCTTCGATTGTCGATGCAACCTCGGTGTCGACAAAGCCATGAACTCTGCGCATCACGGAACGAATGCGAGCTCGCAACTCGCCGAGCTCGAATGGCTTGCCAATGTAGTCGTCGGCGCCGAGCTCCAGACCAAGGATACGGTCGATAGGTGTGTCCTTAGCTGTCAGCATGATAACGGGGATCCGACCATTGCTTCGCAGGTCGCGCAAAAGGTCAAATCCATCCGCGTCCGGCAGACTGACGTCAAGCAAGACAAGATCGATCGTTGCCGTTTCGAAATGGCGGCGCGCAATCGCTCCGGTGGCGGCTTCCTCTACAACGAAATTCTCGCCGCGAAGGTAGCCTGACACCAGATCACTGAACACAGCGTCATCTTCAATCAGAAGAATTCTTCCGTGATGCATGAAGAGGCGACTCGCAATGGGTTGCTCAAGATCACGCCCCGGAAAGTAACGGGTTACAGTTTACGAACCATTACCGATCGGTAAATCCGCTTTGCCGTTCTCGACGTCTTACCCGGCAATCCACGGAGACTTCGGGCTTTTTTGCCTTGGACGATCTGTATTCGCCGCAGATGGAATGATGTTAGTCAATAATACATAAACCAATGCCTAAAGTACTCTCGCGGCTTAACCATATTGCGGGTCGCCGCCAGCGAGATGGGCCTTGGGCCAGGTCCTTCGGACAGACCTACCGCCGATGCCGATGATTCTTTCGATCGCTGCGGATCGGCGACTGACCTGGGATCCACACCATGCTCTCGAGTTTGCGCCTTAGAGTACTGTTGCTGCTGGCCGTCCTGATCTCGGTGATGGCGGTCTTTGCAATTGTCCGCGGTCAAGAGCAGCGCCGTGTCGAGTTGGAGCGATTGCGCTCCGACATCCGCGCCGACGCTGCGCAAGCCATTCGAAGACAGGAAGACATTGTTGCCAATGCCCGATTGGTGCTCGAGGCCATTGCAGGGGCGCCAGAGATCCAGGGGCGCTCGACTGGTGAGTGCAACGCAGAGCTTACAAAATTGCTGCGCGTGCGCCCACGATATCTGCATCTCAGCATCCTCAGCCCATCTGGTGTGGTCGATTGCAGCGCGGCTCTACCAGATAGCCTGACCCGCGCGGTCGAGGTTGCGGATTGGCCGGCGTTCCGTCGGGCGATGAAGACCAATAGCTTCGCCATTGGCGAGTATCAAATCGAGCCGGCGTCGGGAAAACAGTTTCTGGACCTTGCATTTCCCATCCAAAATCGGGAAGGAGAGATCAGCGCCGTTATTCTGACGGCTGTGAATCTCGAGTGGCTCGGTGATAGTATTGGCGCGCGTTTTCTACCGGACGACTCGGTGATCGATCTCATTCGATCGGATGGCACGCTTGCAGCACGCTATCCTCATCTTCCGGCGTTTGTTGGAAGAAGCATCGCCACCACCGAGTTTTACCATGCCATGCGTTCTCACGGCTTCAGCGGCAGCTTTGACGCCATGGGTCTCGACGGTGTCAAGCGATCCTATGAAGTGTTCGAACTGCAAGCCGGCGACGGAGAAACCGCCGGATACACCGCGGTCGGGATTTCCGAAGCTGAAGCTATTCAGGCGATCGATGAGCAATTGAGGCTTGAACTGATCGATCTGGGGGCCCTCGCCCTTATCATGCTTCTTGGCGGGTATTTCGTGAGCGATGTTCTTTTTGCCCGCCCAATCAAGTCGCTCATATCGATGAGCGGTAGGATCGAAGCAGGAGATCGTGGAATCCGCAGCGGTCTGGAGCTCACGTTGGGAGAGATCGGCACGCTCGCCCGAAGTATGGATCGCATGATGGCGGCCATTGAGAATTACGAGGGCCTGATCACGCACAAACAGCGACAGCTCTCTGAATCCCAGCACTTTGCGAAGCTCTTTAGCTGGCGCTGGTCTCCGGCAAGCGGCGCAATCGAGGTGTCCGATTCAATCTATTCGATCCTTGGCGTGGAACCGGACTCGTGGAAACGATCTTACAACTCTCTTTTGAAGGTTGCGCATCCAGATGACCGCCATCGGATTAACGAGGCCGTTGCTCGAGCTATCGAAGCGAAGAGCACGTACTTCGTTGAGTATCGAGGCGTTCGTCCGGATGGCGATGTCCGCGACTTTTGGGAGCGCGGCAAGTGTGAACTGGACAGCAATGGAGACGTCGTGGCGGTCTCAGGCATTGTTCAGGATATCACCCTGCTAAAGGGCACCGAGCGTGAGCACCAACGGGTCATAGATGCTCTTCGAAAGAGCGAGGATCAGTTCCGCTCCACAGTCGAGGTGTCGCCGGTCGCGACGGCTCTTGTAGCGTTGGATGGCGCTTGGTTGCTTGCGAATGAAGCGTTCTGTCGCATAGTCGGTCATTCTGCGCAGGATCTGTTGACGACAAGCCTTCAGGCGATGACGCATCCCCGCGACATCCGGGGGGCAATCGATCCCGTTCTGCAGATATGGCGCTATGATAGTGGCAACTACCAGGCGGAGAGGCGCCTGGTATGCAAGGAAGGGCACACCGTCTGGGTCCTGCTTAGCGCTTCTTTGGTGCGAGATAGCGGCGGCATGCCGCGTCACTTTATCCTGCAGATGAATGACATTTCAGAGCGCAGAGCTATTCAGCTAGCCCTCAAGGCAAGCGAGGAACGCTATCGGCGACTCCTGCAGGTGATACCGGACTCCGTCACTGTCCATCGAAATACTCAGCTCGAATTCGTCAATGATGCAGCAGTTCGGCTCTTTGGCGCCGATCGCTCACATGAGGTGCTGGGCCATTCGTTATTAGAGTTTATCAGCCCCAACTTCCAGTCATTCATGGAGGGTCATATCCGGCGGCTGCAGGAGGTGGACCGTGAAGCGCCGCTGATCGAGCTCCAGGTAAGGCGGCCCGACGGAACGTCGATCGATGTCGAAGCGATAGGTTGCTCGCTCGACGATGGCGAGGAACGGCTCGTTGTGACAATTCTCCGTGACATCACTCTGCGAAGACGTGGTGAGCAGGCGTTGCGCGACAGCGAGGAACAGCTTCGATTGCTTGCAGATAGCCTTCCCATTCTACTTGCGCACGTCGATCGTTACGGCCGCTATATGTTCTTAAATCTCGAAGGGGAGAGACGATGCGCGACTGGACGCAGCGAGGTGCTCGGCCGCTCGCTTGCCGAAGTACTGGGCGCTACAGAGTACCGGAAAATTCAGCCGTACTTCGAAAGATCGCTGTCGGGTGAGAGTGTTAAATTTTCTACGCACATTCGTTATCCCAACGGTGCAGAAAGGGATGTGGAGATTTTCTATATTCCCGACCTCGGAACCGACGGCGACGTGCGAGGCGTCTTCATGGTCTCGATCGATGTTACGGACCGGATGACAGCGCAGGCCGAACTGAAGGAGAGTGAGCGCCGGTTTCGGCAACTCGTGGAGTCTACAAACGCGGTACCTTATACCTATGATCTCGCGGCGCGGCGCCATTTGTACCTTGGGCCACAGGCCGGGCGACTTTTCGGACATCCCGTGGAGCTCTTGGCAGATCGACTGTTCTGGATCCAGCAAATTCACGCAGATGACCGAGAGCAGGTGTCAAAACATTTGGAACGACTCGATGTCAATCAGCATGATGCACAGATCGAGTACCGCATCGTAAGAAGTGATGGCAAGGTACTGTGGCTCAACGACACGGTAACCGTGGAGACGACGGAGGACGGGAAAAAGGTCGCGCACGGAATCATTGTCGACATAACTGAGAACAAACTCCGGGATCGACAGGTCGAGCAAATTCAGAAAATTGAAGCTTTAGGTCAAATGACGGGAGGCATTGCCCACGATTTCAACAATCTGTTGACTGTCATTATGATCAATCTGGAGTTGGTTGAGCAGCAGCTGAGCGGTGAGACCGAAAAGCATCGCGTGTCACAGGCAATTCGCGCAGCCAATGCCGGGACCGAACTAGCAAGCCGTATGCTTGCCTTCGCTCGACGCCAGGTCCTGCGTCCAATTCAGGTCGATCTGAGTGCGTTGGTCACGGAATTTCATTCCATGCTGCGACGGACCCTCGACGCGACTATCGAAACAAAGATAGAGCTTGTCGATGACATCTGGCCCGTGCGCGTGGATCGTGCCGCTCTTGAAGCCGCCCTTCTCAATCTGACAGTAAACGCCCGCGACGCCATGCCCGATGGCGGCACCTTGACAATCGCGACAGCGAATGTCGCGTTCGATGCGACCGCAGCGGTGCAGCGGCCAGGCCTCAAGCCTGGCGAGTACTCGATGTTAGCCGTAAGCGACACCGGGATTGGAATGGCACCGGAGGTCCTAGCCCGAGCGTTCGAACCCTTCTTCACGACCAAGGACATTGGCAAAGGGACGGGTCTTGGGCTTAGCATGGTCTATGGATTCGTTAAACAGTCCAATAGCTTTGCATATATTGACAGTGGCCTGCATAGTGGGACGACTGTAAGATTGTACTTCCCCCGATCGGAACTTCGGGAGCTAGCTCCTGTTTCCGATCTCTCCAAACCGGAGGGGATGCCAAGGGGCAGCGAGACTATTCTCGTGGTCGAGGATTCTGCCGGAGTCCGAATTGCGGCCGCATCGTTGCTCTCGAGCTTGGGCTATCGCGTGCTGCAAGCAAGTGACGGCCCGTCGGCACTGCAGTTAATCGACGAAGAGTTAGGTATCGATCTAATGCTCAGTGACGTCGTTATGCCGGGCGGCTTGAAAGGCCCCGATCTCGCGCGCCGCGCTCTGGAGCGGCGGCCCGAGATCAAACTGCTCTATATGTCTGGATACGCCGATGATCCGAGTTTTCGAGAAGGCATCTTCGAGCCTCACGCTGAACTTATAAGCAAGCCATTTCAGAGTGAGACGTTGGCGGCCAAAGTCCGTAGGACGCTCGACACGCGCAAGGCCCCACGACGGCGAACATCTCGCCGCCGAAAAGCAGGCGTATAGACGAGTGCTCTTGCACGACACGACCACTGCCCCAGTGGCGCGAGCTTCGGCCACACTATACCTAGGAGCACTATGAGACTCATTTCATGCCCGTAGCCGAAGGGGCAGCCATTGAACTTCTTGTGGCCGATGATCACGATCTGATCCGAGACATGTTCGCACAGCTTGTCGGAGACTTGTCTTCCGACGTGCGTGTTCATCACGCGGGCACTTTGCCTCAAGCGTTGGAAGTGGCGCGCGCCAGCAATTCGCTGACGTTGATTCTGCTTGATTTGCGGATGCCCGGCATGAATGGCCTCACTGGACTACGGCTCATGCGCGAGACACGGCCGGATGTTCCGGTCATCGTCATGTCCGGTGACGCCGACGCGGAGATAGCGCGTATGGCGCTGCAAGCTGGCGCCGCGGGCTTCATTCCGAAGACCATGCGCGCCGCGGCGATGCTCAATGCACTACGCTTGGTGCTTTCTGGAGGACGCTACATTCCAGAACAAGTGATTCAAGACTCAAACAGCCCACCACGCGACCAAGTGGCAGGTTTCGAGGCATTGATTCCGCGCGAACTGGATGTCTTGCGACACCTAGTTAAGGGATTTTCTAACAAGGAAATCGGGCGCGAACTCGAGCTATCAGAGGTAACCGTCGGCCTGCGCCTGCGTTCTGTCTATCGAAAGCTTGGCGTACGGAATCGAGGCCAAGCGATCCGGCTGGTTCTCCGGCAGGGGTGGGACGGCTAATTGTCTCTGCCTTAATCGTTAGATGGACAAGCGCGAACTATATCGAGCCCTTTCGTCGCTCAAGGCTCAGCTGTAGGTTGAGGATTCCGATCAGCAGGGAGCCGCGCCAAGAGGTTCGGCCAAGTTGCAGCGTTCATCAGCCACGCGCGCCAGCAATACCGCATAAAGACGAGGCCAGCAACGGAAACTACCGATCTGTGTGGCGCGGAATTGCTACCTCGATACGAAATGGCTTGCGCTTTTCAACGTCGTGTTCGGCAACCGAGCGCCAGGGTGCGCTTTCTCATACACCAGCGGGGTGCTGCAGAATCCACGTCCGTGCACCCTAGGTTTATTACCGAGAGAAGTCTATTTGGTCGGGCTTCCGCTTTGGGTCAAAGGCGGCGGTTTGATGCCCTTTCGCGAAGGTCTGTTTACTGCGGTGGACCGGAAATGATTGGCCATTCTGACCGCTTCACCTTCGTAAGCTGCCCTACTGTATTGGCATTTGTTTGGTCGGAACGTGCCAGAAGCGGCCATCACTTATCTGGATCTCGTGCAAATGAAAGCAAGGCGCCTAGAGGCGAAACGCCGACGCTGGTAGCCCCAATTGCCGGCGTGACCGAGGCAGACATGCAACAGGATCACGACGCCCTGGATCCGTATCTCATACCAGGTCCGGCCGTTGTCGTGCGCCAGGTGCCCCTTTGGAACGCGAGCGAGCGCAACACCATGCGTTTCGGACCATTTTGCTCGTTTGTCGACCGAAGATAGCAAACTCAGGCGGCCGCCTGGGTCTCGACTGGCCAAAGGTCCGCCCCCTCCCATGCGACGAAGGCGGCAGCTTCCCAGTCCGGTTATGCAGCGTTCTTGAAATCTCCAATCTGCGCCTCGTACGCACGCTTGAAGGCAGGCCGTGCGGTACAGCGTTCGATGTAAGCTGCGAGGCGCTTGTCGCTTGTGACGATGTCGGTGTGCTTGAGAATTCGCAGCACCGTCGTCATCATCAGATCGCCGGCCGTGAAACGCTCGCCATCGAGAAAGGGTTTGTCGCCGAGCGACTTGGAGAGAGCTGACAGGCGCCTCTGCACGAACGCCACTGCCCCTGGCCGGCGCAGCTTCGCCCACTCCTCGTTCGCATAGAATAGATCGATCAGCGCGACATTCATGACGAAGGGCTCGATGGAATTAAGCGCCGCGATCATCCATTGCATCGCGCGTGCGCGGGCGCCCACGTCTTTCGGCAGGAGCGCCTCGCACCGTTCGCCGATATAGAGCACGATGGCTCCAGTTTCGAAAAGGACGAAGCCGCCTTCCTCGAGGATCGGCACCTGCCCGAAAGGCTGCAGTGCCCGATAGTCCGGTTTGTCCTGATCGCCCTGTTCAAGGAGGCGCGTCTTGTAAGGCAGGCCGGCTTCCTCCAGCGCCCAGCGGGCGCGCAGATCGCGCACTTGGCCCTGAGCGAAGTCCGGAACCCATTTAAAGGCAGAAATCGTGATCATGCGGCATGCTCCCTTGCGATCTTCGCGGCGTTGAGCGCAAGCTTCTCAAAAGCTTCGCTCCCGCCGCTCCCATATGACTGTCGCGACGCTCAACATTGAGAAAGGACCTCGGTGCCGAGCGCCTTGCTACCTTGTCGAGATACGGGCGGCAAAATCGACAGGCCGTTGGCAAATAATTTGCGGTGGGGAATTGCCTCCCCCGGTTCAGAAAGAACTCGCCCTGGCACCTGCTTCTGGGCGCTTGCTGATGTCATATCTCAAGAACGGGCGGACAGGAACAGCAGCGGCCCGCGCCCGCTGCAAGGTCAAACCGGCGAATGCTGGTGGAACGTCAATTTCCAGCTGTCGTCCCTGCGCACGTAAGCTGAGCTGACCAAGGCGGCATAGGGCTGACCGTCCGCTCGCAGCACGTCCGCTCGATAGCTGATCCCCGCAACTTCGTTGGTCGGCTGCAGCGTTTGTCGGTCTGAGATCCTTAAGTCGCGCCACCGGTTCGGCGCCGTGGCCGTTTGCGCAATCCCCTCGCGCGAGTAGGTCCCATGCATTTGACCCGCTTGCGGAAACGCAAGCAGACAGTTTGCGTCGACGTGCCTCAGGAAGTAATCCGCCCCGGCGAGCCAGAAGCCCTCCTCGATGCGAAACAGCTCTTCTTCCAAGCGCATGGCTTTCTCTCAAAACAAGACGGGTCCAATCGGTGAATGAACGAAGCGGGAAGTCGTTTGTTCCGAGCCGGAAAGACACGTCAGAGCGCAGGCCGATCAAGAATGCAGATTGCGGGCGCGCACCGAATACTCAGCTCTGAACCGTCGGCTGAGGGTCAAAGGCCGACGCCATGCTGCCAGCGGCAGTTTAGAGACATGAACCGGAAGCAATTGCGGTTTTCGTCAGCTAAACCCTCAGCACCGGACCCTAGTGTGGCGACACCACTATGGCGGAAAAGTGCCAATTGCGGACCTTTACCTGATCGAATTCGCCGGACAACGTCGGGTAAGGACTTCGACGAAGACGGTCAGTGTTGACTTCCCCTGTGAATCTGACCTGGCCGATGCTATTCGCGCTCAATATCGCGCAGCGGGCCGGGTGAGCCGAACAGTCCATCGAATAAATTTTGGCAGACCCGGACCGCTTCGGCGGCAGCGGGGTATTCATCGAGGGTTCATCTCGGGAGCAGTACAATCGTCACCAACAACGGGATTCCACAGAGGAAAAGCATGATGCGAGCGAAGACGATTGCCGGCGGCTTCGGCGCGGCGCTGCTGCTGACGCTGCTTCTGGCGCCGGCGGCGATCGCACAGGATTCGGCAAAATGGTAGCGTTCACGCCGATCCTTGGTTATCGGGAGAATGTCGGCTGAGGAACAGTCTCAGGAGTCTGAAGGTTCTGTTACGGCTGGGCGGCGGGGTGGCGATGCTCTTCGCAGTCAGCGAGAGTTCGCTCGCTCAGGTATCCGAGGTCGACAGCTACGAGCGGGCCGTTATCTCGCAAACCAAGGAAGATGCCCTCGCATTCATCGAGGAATTCCGTTCGAGCCACTTGACTGGCGACCTGATCGAGTCATTGCGACCAGAGGTGGCGCGCGAGGTCTGTGCCGACCTGCCCAGCGGCGTCTCAAGAGCACGCCGCGCCTGCGAGGAGTTGCGGAAAGTGCCCGTGGCAGAAGCGACGACTAGTTCCAGAAGTGTTGCTGCCGGCACAGCGCAATCGACTACGGCTGCAGCACCGACGCAACCGATCGAGACACAACCGACCGGTGGGATGGCGCCAGCGCCCGCCCCTGCCGGGGCGGTAGCCGCCGATCCGCAGGTTGTCACCCCCGCGGTAGAAGGCCAAAGCGAAACCGGTGCGCCTTCGACGACTACCACCGCCGGTGGCGGCACGACGGGTGCAGCAACTGCAGCCGCAGAGCGCGCGCCTTCGTCGTCCGGCCTACCTCAGTCGGCAGCAATTTCCCCGCCGACATCCATTAAGTCGAAGCCAGTCGTCTATGTGAGGCCTGACTCCGGCGCCAACATCCTCGCCCAAGCCATGGACGGTTCAGTGATCATCGGCACGGCCTCCAGCAATGCGCCGCTCACCGTGCTCGGCCGCGATCGCAACTGGTTGAAGGTCCTCGTCCCTGGCATGACGAACCGGGCAGGCTGGATTCACACAAGTAGCACCGCCAAAATTATGGCCGCCGGGCCGGTCGTGCGGATTTGGCTGTCCTCGCGTAAGTCGCGCGAACTAGCCGAGCGGGAGTGGCGTATGCTGCAAGTGGCCTATGGCGATCTCCTGTCGAATCTTGCACCGATCGTGCGCCAGGTGGATCTCGGTCCCGATACGGGCGGCAATTGGTACCGCATCTACGCAGGGCCGCTCGCGAGCACGGCCGAAGCCCAGGCATTGTGCAAGAAGATCAAATCACAGCCGCCGAAGCGTAATTGCCTTATGATCGTCGAATGACGATCGAAGCCGCGTTCGCGCCTCGCGAACCCTGTTGAGAGAGTCCACTATAGTCGGCGTGGTTCTCTTGATTCCAAGCCTCATCGGTTCCGAGATGCACAACCTGAGTGTAATCTCGGGCGATGACGTTGCCTTCTGCCATAGCCTCAACGGAGTCAGCGGAACCAATACGGGCGGGGTAAAAGTCGATATGTGGTGGCGTGACCAGTTGCTTCCGCAAAATTGATGGCAAGTGGGTCGTCACACATGGGTATAGCTCGGAATCTTTCGACATTGAAAGCGGCAAAGCCTTACTTGATCCTGGTCGTGTTCGGTGGGGCAATTGCCGGCGGCCTCCTGGAATCGCTGACCTGGTTCACCACCCTCTCGGTAATGCTGTTCCTTCTGATTGTCCGTCCCGTGGCTGGTCTAGTCAGTCTCTACGGCTCACCCGGTCCCCTCAAGGAGCGGGCCGCAATCGCTTTCTTCGGAATCCGCGGCATCGGCTCCTTCTACTATCTTGCTTACGCCCTAAATCATGCAAGTTTCGAGAGCCCCGATCTGTTGTGGGCGACAGTCAGCCTTT
>Ga0184626_10000035_pt1 | contig 26965 bp, 28 predicted proteins | sample PLM3_60_b1_FD_133142 | JGI IMG/M metagenome (GOLD analysis project Ga0184626, IMG submission 133142) | Groundwater sediment microbial communities from an aquifer in East River, Colorado, USA - PLM3_60_b1 | ecosystem: Environmental > Terrestrial > Soil > Riparian zone | place: USA: East River... | reverse complement strand
GTCCGGAGGCCGGCTACTATGTCGGCTGGCGCTTGTTCATCGCGGAGGACGGCCGCTGGACCACGCTGGTGGCGGGGGATTAGGTTGGCCAGCTAACTCATATTGAACAGTGCGGCGCTAGCGCACATCCCGCGGTGGCGATATCTTGAATTCTGCAGCCTCGGCCCAACGAACACGCCAATCATTCGGAAGTTGCCCCGGCTCGGCGGAGAAACCGATGATGTACTGTGTCAAGTCGAGAAGGAAAGCGACATAGTCGTCGCGTGGTGACAGGGAGTTATTTATTGTGCCGCAGGAGGTGCCAAGACAGCCTCGGTTTCCATTGCGGGCGCCGTAGTAAATTGCGTAGAGAGGGGTTTTCAGTTCGTCTATGCGCGCCCCTATGCCACCCTCACCGAAGGAGTCGGGTTCGAAGTAAAGTTCCGCGAGCTTGCCCATGATGGCATTGAGACAGACCATGCGGATGACTTTGGACTCTACCATGTCGGTGGTGATCGGGCTTTCTGCATAGGGTGTTGCCGCGTCCGTGCACTCGCGAAGCCTGGCGATCACGCCGGCCACGTATTCCTTGCCAGGCTCAGTCCGCTGCGCCATCGCTTCTATCCTATCGTAGGCCGGCTCGGGCAATTCTGGCAGAGCGGCATCGGATAGCGCAGGTGCAGTGAGGCAAGAGATAACAAGAAACGCGATTAGTCGGAAAATCATGGAGCGAGCCTCGCGACTGCCAGGTTGTTATGCTATAATGATACTCAACCATAGAGGGAACATCAAGTGGCAACCGAGTTCAATCGATGTCACCGATCGGTGTATGGCTCCACTCGGGGCCTGTTCGATTCCAAGCCTTCGTGAGATAGAATCTCCTCGATGATTCTGACTGCGCGCGGATCTTGGCGCCAGGATGGCGTGCTAGAATCATCCTGCGCCGGCGGCGCTGGTTTTCTGGGTGGAATAGGCGGCACTTCGTCCGATTGCGCTGTTTGAAGACTAGCCGTGCAGCCTTCTCCCGCTCTAATCGGTCGAGCCGAAGGACGGGTTCCGTCGATCTGGCATTGGAATCTCCTTTGAATTTCTGAGAAATCTGGGATTGCCGCAGGCAACAAAAAAACCCGCCGGAGAAGGCGGGTTTTGTGCGGCGTCGGCCAGTTCTGCCGATTGCATCATTTCTCAGCATAGGATGTTCGTCCCACAAGTCAAGATAGGATTGTGCTCCTGTTCACGTCACCGCGTTCGGCAGGTCCGCCTTGCGCCGGGCCATGAAATCCAGCAGCGCCTCGTCAATGGCCGGATCCAGCGGCGGCGGTTCGTATTGCGCCAGCAGGCGCTGCGCCGCTTCGGTGGCGCGCTTGTTGGCGTCCTTGGCGCCTTCGGCTTCCCACTGCTCGTAGCTGTTGTTGTCGGCGATCTGCGAGGTATAGAACGCGGTCTTGAAATTGCGCTGGGTGTGGGCGCAGCCGAGATAGTGGCCGCCGGGCCCGACTTCGCGGATCGCGTCCAGCGCCCGGTTCTCCTCGGAAAGATTGACGCCGCCGGCGAAGCTCTGCAGCATGGCGATCTGGTCGGCATCGAGCATGAACTTGCCGTAGCCCGCCGCGAGACCCGCTTCCAGCCACCCGGCAGAGTGCAGGATGAAGTTCGTGCCGGCCATCAGCGTCGGGATCATAGTGGCGACGGATTCATAGGCTGCCTGCGCATCGGCGATCTTCGATCCGTTGAGCATGCCGCCGGCCCGCACGGGCACGCCGTACTTCCGCGCCAGCTGCGTCGCCACATAGATCATCTGCGCCGGCTCCGGCGTGCCCATCATCGGCGCGCCCGACTGCATGGAGACGGTGGTGGCGAACACGCCATAGACCATGGGCGCGCCCGGCCGAATCAGCTGCGAGAAGGCGATGCCCGCCAGCACCTCGGCATTGAGCTGGGCGATGGCGCCGGCGGTGGAGGCGGGGGCCATGGCGCCCGCCATGATGAAGGGCGTCACCAGCACCGCCTGGTTGTGCCGGGCATAGACCGACAGCGCCGACAGCATGGTGCCGTCCCACACCATCGGCGAATTGCAATTGACGACGGAGGTCAGCACCGTCTTCTCGCCGACGGTCTTTTCGCCGAACAGGATCTGCGCCAGGCGCACCGTGTCCTCGGCGCGCTCCGGCGCGGTGACGATGCCCATGAAGGGCTTGTCGGAATACTTTATGTGGGAATAGACGATATCCAGATGCCGCTTCGGCACCGGCACGTCCACCGGCTCGCAGATCACGCCGCCGGAGTGATGCAGCACCGGCGTCATATAGGCGAGCTTGATGAAGTTCTGCAGGTCCTCGAGCGTGCCATAGCGGCGCTTGTTCTCGAAATCGCGCACGAAGGGCGAACCATAGGTCGGCGCGAACACGGTGTTGCGGCCGCCGATGACGACGCTGCGATCCGGATTTCGGGCATGCTGGGTGTATTGCGACGGCGCGGTCTTGATGATCTCCAGCACCAGCCCGCGCGGGAAATGCACGCGGTCGCCGCGCACATCGGCGCCCGCCTCGCGCCACAGCTTGATCGCCGGCTCATAGCGGAACTCGATGCCGATCTCTTCCAGGATCGTCATCGACTCCTCGTGGATAAGCTCCAGCCCCTCGGCGTTCAGCAGCTCATAGAGCGGAATCTCGCGGGTGATGTACTTCTTCTGCACGATGGGCGCGGAGGCCCGTTCCGCCCGCCGCGCCGTCTGGCCGCCGCGCCGTTTGACCGCAACATCCGTCATTGCCTGTTTCCCATCGATTCCAAGAGATTCCGGCCCACCGCGGCCCGGTTCAAACCTTATGTCCGCCGGTCGAAGATCGTCAAAGGACCTGTGTTCCCGATACAACAGCCTATCGAATTAGGGCCCGGTCAATAAGAACAATCCGTCGCTTTTGATTGGCCCGACCACCCTTCTGGCCCGCTCGGAGGGAGATATTTATTTTACAAATCAATATGTTATGCCAAGAGCGGCCGGGTCTTTGAGAGGCCGCCCCGTAAAGCCGTGTTAACCAAACGGGCAACCGTTTGTTAATTTCCAAGGAGGACGATGAACCTATCACAGGCGCCTTGGCGCGACCTCAGCGTCCTCCAGGGCCCTTCAAAAGGAAGGACGCAGCGTCGATGGCAAATCTCTCGATCCACCAGGTCTCCTCGGAGAAGCTCGAGCGTAGCGCTCGAATCGGGGCAAGCCCCTCGCCCGTCGCCGCGATCGTCCAGCGCCTGAGCCGCGAATTCGCCGCCGCCGCCAAGGCGCCGCCGGCCGAAGCCGAAGCAACCGAAGCCAGTTTGGCCCCCGCCACGGGCACCTCTTCGATCGCCTTTCTCTCGCGCTGCATCGTCCTTCAGTCCGTGGGCGCTGCCGGCGTCGTCGCTCTTTGGATCGCCGGCCTGGCCACCAAGCCCTTCGAGACCAACGGCGTGCTTGCCGCCCTGATCCTGGGCATCGGCATGCTCGGAATCGTCTGTGTCTTCCTGCAGCGCTGGCGCGACGTACAGTGGATTTCCACCCATGTGGTGCGCATCGGCCTCCTGGGCACGGTGATCGGCCTGATCGCCGCCTTCGCCTCGGTGCGCGGCGGCGGCACCAACGATCCCAACCAGATCCGCGAAATGATCACCGCCGTCGTCGACGGCATGTATGTCTCCCTCTATGCCACCCTGCTGGGCATCGGCTGCAATCTGTGGCTCAAGGTCAACCTGCGCCTGCTGGGCAACTTCCATGGATGAGGAAACCCTTACAGTCTGGCTGGATACCGCTCTGCTGATGCTCGGCGGCTTCATCCTGACGACCGTGCTGATGATGTCGGTGGTCAATCCTCCGGCGAAATCGGCCGATAGCGAAGGCGACAAGGCGCCCGGCAATGTGGTGGTCGAGGCCCAGTGGGGCGACAAGCTCGATGCCGACGTGGATCTCTGGGTTGCGGCGCCGGGCGACCGGCCGGTCGGATACTCCAACAAGAGCGGCGAAATCTTCAGCCTGCTGCGCGACGACCTCGGCAAATCCCAGGACGTCACCGATTTCAACTACGAGATCGCCTATAGCCGCGGCATGCCCTCCGGCGAATATGTAGTCAATGTCCATCTCTATCGCGCCATCGGCGCATCCTTCCCGATCGACGTGAAGCTGGTCGCCAGCGTTCGCGCCGACGAGGAAGGCAAGTCGCGCCAGCTGGTCACGACGACGGTGCGGCTGCTCCGACTGAACGATCAGGTGACGGCGTTCCGCTTCAACCTGGACTCCGAAGGCAATCTGGTGCCAGGCAGCGTCAACAGCCTGTTCAAGGAATTGCGGGTGGCCTCTCAATGATCGCCGCTGCCATCATCTTCGCCCTGCTGCTGGGCTGTTTCGTCTTCCTGGTGCTGCCCCGCGGCCGTTTCTGGCAGCGCGCGGTCTCGACCGGGATGTACGTCGTCCTGTTGGGGCTGGTCTATGGCGGCGCCGTGGAGCTGATGGGTCAGCCGAAGCCGATGCGCCTCGAATGGCGCGGCGATCTGCCGGAAGCGGAACTGCTGGGCGCCTCCATGAAGGAAGGCGAGGCCATCTATGTTCTGCTGCAATTTCCAGGGGGCGGCGCACCGAGCTATTATGAGTTGCCCTGGAGCGAGAAGATGGCGCAGCAGCTGCAGAAGGCGCAGCGCGAGGGCCAGGAGAACGGCACCGGCGTCAAGATGAAGTCCGCCAAGGGCGAGCAGGGCGACGATCCCCGCGAGCCCATGTTCTACGCCCTGCCGCAGCCCGCCCTGCCGGACAAGAATTACGTCGATAGCGGCGACACTCTGGTCTATCAGCAGCCGGAAACCAGCCCGTAGACTCGTCCGCGCGGCGGTTGCTTCCCGCTCGTTCCCGCTAATCCACCACCGGCACTGCTTCGATCAGGCTCAAGGGCGATTCCGTGGGAATCACCCGCACCAGTTCCAATCCCGCCGATGCCAGCAGGCCGCGATGCTCCCGCTCCGTGCGCTCCTGGCCGCCTGCGACCACCATCATGCTGATATCGAACAGCTTGGCCTCGGCTGCGCCGGCGCCCGCGGGAATGACGCGCTCGGCCAGCAGCAGGCGGGAATCTGCCTTCATCGCCCGGCGGCAATTGCGCAGGATCAGCATCGCCTCCGCGTCCTTCCAGTCGTGGATGACGCTTTTCAGGAGATAGACATCGCCGCCGCAGGGCACGGACTCGAAAAAGTCGCCGGCGACACTGAAGCTGCGCGACGCCAGCCCGGCCCCCGCCAGCTTGCCTTCCGCCGCGGCCGCGACCGGCGCCAGGTCGAACACCAGGCCGGAGAGCTGGGGATGGCGCCGCAGGATCGCCGTCATCAGCGCGCCTTCGCCGCCGCCGATATCGATGATCTTGCGGAAACCGGCGAAATCATAGGCGGCAAGGATCGCCTCGGCCTCCTGGCCGGAAAAGCCGCTCATGGCATTGTTGAACACGGCCGCGGCTTCGGGGCGGCCCATCAGGAAGTCGAAGAGCGGCTCGCCATGTACCTCTTCGAAGGCGGATTGTCCGGTGCTGACGCTGTGATGCATGTGACCATAGGCCTGCCACAGCCATTCCTCGCCATAGAGCAGGGCCAGGCCGTGCGCCGATCCATCGGCGTCGGTGCGCAGCGCCTGTCCGACCGGCGTCAGCGCGAAGGCGCCGTCTTCGGACTCCCGGAACAGGCCGACAGCAGCCAGGGCTCGCAGCAGGCGATAGAGCGCCCGCGGCTCGGCGCCGGTGGCTGCCGCGAGTTGGCCCGCCGTCTGCGGCTTTTCGCCGAGCCGGTCCGCGATATGAAGCTTGGCGGCAACGTGGATCATCTGAGTCACGCGGAAGCTCATTATCATCTGCCGCAGGGTTGCGGCGGCCGCGTTGTTCTGCGATTCACGGGTGCGTATTGCGTTCAATTCATCCTCCAGATCATTCATTGCCGGAATTGTTCCGTCCGGTGGACGCAGTTCGCGCGCCCTAAGCGCGGCCTACGCCTCCGGTTTGGTCAATTCCGTTTTCTCGTTAGTCCGTAAGTGCTGATCGAACCTGTAACGAGTGTTGGGACCGCAACCTGCCGGCGTTCTTACGGGAACGTCCGGCGCCATTCTCTACGCCTGATACATACGAAGGCTCCCAGCCCATTTCCACAATCGCCGCTGATTTCTGCAGGGTATGTGACGAATGTCACAAAGCGGCGGCATAGCGTCAGACTGTCGCACAACGCCGCGAAATCATGGATTGCAAGCGATTATGGGAAAGCTTCGAAAGCTTCGGAACTAGGCGTCTTCCGGTCGTGCGCCCCGCGCGGACTGGGTGGGCCGAATCGATCAACGCGCCTCGATCAGCGCTCCGTCGCGATGGAACCAGACCCGGCCGGCCTTGGAGTCCAGATGCACACCGGCGCGTCCAGTCCTTGATCCGCATACAATCCCGCCCACCAAGACTTCCTGGCGCCGTGCCACTCCGCGATTGAATCGATCGGCAGCAGGGGTCCGCACGAATAGAGATCGCGGGAGATCAGCAGGTCCTGTGGCGGCTTGAGGCCAAGCGCTTCGCGAATCGTGCCACCCGCGGAGTCACCATTCACGACGTGAATGACAGATTGTTCCATCACAGAGCGGCCCCTACCAGAGCCGGGGAAATCCGAACACCCTGGCGATACACCGATTGCACGCTCCGATGACAAGAACAATTCCCGCAATGTGTGTGACGAGCGCGAGCATGGCGACCGGCCATACCGGCCACGCTTCGTACCAACGATCAAGACTCGGCGGCCAGAACAGAATCGCCAGGGCGAGCCATACTAAGAAGAAGAAGAACACCCCCAAGAACAACGCCAGCCACCGTCTCCGTGGCTTGGGCGGCGATGAATTCCAGAACCAGACGGTGTTCACAAAGTTGCAGTATCTGCAGGGCGTGTTTGGCATGAGGTTCAGGCCGTTCAATTGGTGTGCAGTCTACGGTGCCTCGCAACGAAGTTCCGCACCGAACCTTACCCGATCCGCTTCTGCGTTTCCGGATCGAACAGCACCGCCTTCTCCATGTTGAAGGCAAAGGGCGCGGTCTGGCCGGCGCGGGCCTGGGCGTCGGCGCGCATGCGGGCGATCACTTCCTTGCCGCCGAGGCGCGTCACTACATAGGTGTCGGAGCCGGTGGGCTCCACCACCTCCACATGGCATTGCGCCTCCTGGATGTGGCGGCTGCCGCGGTCGGCGCCGGCGGTGTCGGTGATGGCTTCCGGGCGCAGGCCGAGGATCACGCTGCGCCCGGCATAGGCGGCCGCCTTGGCATCGGGCAGCGCCAGCCGGATTCCCCCGCCATTGGCTTCGAGCCGCAGCGCCGCTCCGCTAGGCTCCACTTGCGCTTGCACCAGGTTCATCGAGGGTGATCCCATAAACCCGGCGACGAATATGTTGGCCGGGCGGTTATAGACCTCTTCGGGCGTGCCGAGCTGCTGCACCTCGCCGGCATTCATCACGGCGATCTGCGTCGCCAGGGTCATCGCCTCGATCTGGTCGTGCGTCACATAGACGATGGTGGTGCGCAGGTTCTGATGCAGCCGCTTGATCTCCGTGCGCATGTCGACGCGCAGCTTCGCGTCCAGGTTGGAGAGCGGTTCGTCGAACAGGAACACCCGGGGCTTGCGCACGAGGGCGCGGCCCATGGCGACCCGCTGGCGCTGGCCGCCGGAAAGCTGGCTCGGCCGCCGCTTCAGCAGATGCCCGATCTGCAGCAGCTTGGCGACTTCGGCAATGCCCTTCTCGCGTTCGTCCCGGGGCACGCCGCGCATCTCCATGCCGAAGGCGATGTTGCCCGCGACGGTCATGTTGGGATAGAGCGCGTAGGATTGGAACACCATGGCGATGTCCCGCTGCGACGGGTGCACTTCGTTCACCCGCGCGCCCTTGATGCGGATCTCGCCCTCCGTCACCGACTCAAGGCCGGCGATCATGTTGAGCAGGGTAGATTTGCCGCAACCCGACGGACCGACCAGCACCAGGAATCCGCCTTCATCGACGGCGATATCGATGCTCTTCAGCACTTCCGTGCCGCCGAACCGCTTGCTGATGCCGTCGATTTCCAGGAACGCCATGCTCTATCCTTTGACGGCGCCGGCCATGAGGCCGCGCACGAAATAGCGGCCCGCCAGCACATAGACGAGCAGCGTCGGCAGCGCCGCAATCATCGCGCCCGCCATATGCACGTTATACTCCTTCACGCCGGTGGAGCTGGAGACCAGGTTGTTCAGCGCCACCGTCATCGGCGAGCTGCCGCCGGCGGCGAAGGAGGCGCCGAATAGAAAGTCATTCCAGATATTGGTGAACTGGAAGATCACGGTGACGACGATAATCGGCCCGGAGCTGGGCAGCAGGATGCGGAAGAAGATGCGGAAGAAGCCGGCGCCGTCGATCATCGCCGCCTTGATCAGCTCGTTGGGAAACGCCTCGTAGTAGTTGCGGAAGAACAGCGTGGTGAATCCGAGGCCATAGGCCACATGCACCAGGATCAGGCCGGGCGTGGAGTTGGCGATGCCGAGCTTGCCCAGCACCTGCGCCATCGGCACCAGCACCACCTGGAACGGAATGAAGCAGCCGAACAGCATCATCGCGAAGATCAGCCGATGGCCGGGAAAGCGCCATTTGGTCAGCACATAGCCGTTGAAGGCGCCGAGCAGGGTGGAGATCGCCACCGCCGGCACCACCATGCGGATCGAGTTCCAGAAATAGCCCTTCAGCCCCTCGCAGGTCAGGCCGATGCAGGCGGTGCCCCAGGCATTGAGCCAGGGCTCGATCGTCGGCTGCTGCGGCAGCTGCAGCATGTCGCCGCCGCGGATCTCGTCCAGCGTCTTGAACGAGGTCACCAGCATGACGAACAGCGGCAGCAGATAGATGACCGCGAACAGGAGCAGCGCGCCATAGATCGCGACACGCCAGAGCCAGGCCGTGCCGACGCCGCCGGCAACTGGGGCGGCGGCTGCGCTACTGCTCATGGCGCCGCTCCCTGAGTTCCGAATAGAGATAGGGCACGATGACGGCGGCGATGGTCATCAGCATGATCACCGCGCTGGCCGCGCCGACACCCATCTGGTTGCGGGTGAAGGTATAGGAGTACATGAAGGTCGCTGGCACTTCCGTCGCCCTGCCCGGCCCACCGCCGGTCAGCGCGATCACCAGGTCGTAACTCTTGATCGCCATATGCGCGAGCACGATGAAGGCGGAGAGGAACACCGGCCGCAGCATGGGAATGACGATGCGACGATAGATGGCGAAACTGGAGGCGCCGTCGATCTGCGCCGCGCGGATCAGCTCGCTGTCGATGCCGCGCAGCCCCGCCAGGAAGATGGCCATGACGAAGCCGGAGGATTGCCAGACCGCGGCGATGACGATGGTGTAGATCGCCTTGTCGGAATTGATCAGCCAGTCGAAGGTGAAGCTGGTCCAGCCCCATTCATGCATGGTCTTTTCCAGGCCAAGGCCCGGATTGAGGAACCACTGCCAGGCCGTGCCGGTGACGATGAAGGAAAGGGCCATCGGATAGAGATAGATGGGCCGCAGCAGGCCTTCGATGCGGATGCGCTGATCCAGCAGGATCGCCAGCAGCAGGCCGAGGCCGATGCAGATGCCGATATAGAGCGTGCCGAAGATCCCCAGGTTCTGCAGCGCCACGTACCAGTTCGGCTGCGCCCAGAGCCGCGCATAGGCGCTGAGCCCGGTGAAGCCGTAGTTCGGCATCATCTTGGATTCGGTGAAACTAAGATAGATCGTCCACAGGATGAACCCGTAAACGAACAGCAGCACGACGGCGAAGGAGGGCGCCAGCACCAGCTTCGGCAGCTGCCGCTGCAGCCAGCCAATGGTGCTGTCGATGGTCGTTGCCGTGGTCATGGCAAGAACCGTAGGGTCGGGTGATCCCCGGGTCAAACCCGAGGACCGCCCCCACATCTGCGCGACGATACCGCGCCTACTGCGCGCCCGCCACGGCGGCCATCAGCTGCTTCACCGCCTCTTCCGACGATATGCTGCCGTTGAAGTGGTTGGTGACCACGTCATAGATGGCGTTCTTCACAGCCGCCGGCGCCGCATGGCCGTGGGCCAGGCTGCCGATCAGGTGGTTGGCTCCGGCCGCTTCCTTCAGGTCCGCCATCGCCTTCTTGCCGCAATCGTCGAAGGCTTCGTCGGAGACGTCGGTGCGCGCCGGCACCGAGCCCTTCACCACGTTGAACGCCGACTGGAAAGTGGGCGCCATGATCGCCTTCGCCAGCTCCACCTGTGCCGGCTTCTGCTCATCGCCGACCGCGAACAGCACGAACTGGTCGGAGTTGAAGGTGACGTTGCCCTGGGTGCCCGGGAAGCGGAAGCAGAGGAAATCCTGCCCCGGCTTCTGGCCCGCATTGAGGAATTCGCCCTTGGCCCAGTCGCCCATGATCTGCATGCCGGCTTCGCCCTTGATCACCATGGCCGAGGCCAGGTTCCAGTCGCGGCCGGAGAAGTTCGGGTCCAGATATCCCCGGATTTGGCTCATGCGGTCGAACACCGTCTTCATGGTGTCGGAGCCGAGCGTCTCCTGGTCCAGGTCGACCAGCGCCTTCTTGTAGAAGTCGAAGCCGCCGGTGGTCAGCACCACGCTGTCGAAGATGGTGGCGTCCTGCCAGGCCTGGCCACCATGGGCGATCGCCGTCAGGCCGGACGCCTTGATCTTGTCGGCGGCGGCGATGAACTCGTCCCAGTTGGTGGGCGGCGCAATGCCGAGCTTGTCGAATACCGCCTTGTTCGCCCAAATCCAATTCGTGGAATGCACATTCACCGGGGATGCGATCCACTTGCCATCATATTTCGAGAAGGCCTGCAGCGCCAGCGGCACCACGCCGTCCCAGCCCTCCGCCGCGGCGACCTCGTTCAGGTCGGCGACCACGCCTTCCTTGCCCCAGTCCAGGATGTCGAAGCCCAGCATCTGCACCGCCGTGGGCGGTTCGCCGGAGGCGACGCGGGCGCGCAGCACGGTCATGGCCTGCTCGCCGCCGCCGCCCGCCACCGGCATGTCCTTCCAGGTGATGCCCTTGGCCTCCAGGTCCTGCTTCAGCACATTGAGCGCCGCCGCCTCGCCGCCGGAGGTCCACCAATGCAGCACTTCAACCTCGGCCGCCTCGGCCGCCGAGAATGTCAGGGCGATGCCGATGGCGGCGCTGCCGAGAAGCCGGGCCAGTCTATTCTTGGTCATGTCGATCCTCCCAATGGGTGCGTTAATCTTGCTTGCGGTTGAACCCGCTGGATAAGCTTGCCGTATAGTCTTATCTATCCATGGCGTGCCGCGGGCCGGAATGGCAAGGGGCTTTTTCTTCTGCAAGCCCCTGGTTAAGTCGGCGTTTTCGCAGGCGCGAAGATTTGCGACAGGAGCTCGTCCCGTATCATGCCCGACAACGCCCGGCCGCCTTCCAACGGCGAAACCCGCCCCTGGGGCGCCTTCCAGATCCTGGACGAAGGGCCCGGCTATAAGGTCAAACGCATATCCGTCAATCCCGGCGGCCGCCTTTCGCTGCAAAGTCACGCCCAGCGCAGCGAGCATTGGATCGTGGCGCGCGGCACCGCGCGGGTGACCGTCGGCGCGGAAGTGCGCGAGCTCCGGCCGGATGAGGGGGTCTACATCGCCGTCGGCCAGAAGCACCGGTTGGAAAATCCCGGCAGCGAAACCCTGGAACTGATCGAAGTGCAGTGCGGCGGGTATTTAGGCGAAGACGACATCGTGCGCTATGAAGACGCCTATAACCGGCGGTGAGAAGGCAAGGCAGGTTTCACCACAAAGTCACAAAGGACACGAAGAAATTTGGAACCACAGATGCACACAGATGAACACGGATGGTCCGAAACCAATCCGTCGGCATTTATACCCGGCATTACGGGAGGTTTCCCGCGCGCCTAAGGCGCGCAATAATCCATTCTCCCACGTCGCTTATCTGTTCGCGTTCGACTCGATACATCTGTGTTTATCTGTGTGCATCTGTGGTTGAATCCTTTCTTCGTGTCCTTTGTGACTTTGTGGTGAACCCTCTTCTCCCATGGGAGCACTCGCTGTGGCCGATCTGGCAGCCCTGAAGAATTCCAAGGACGCACTCGCCCGAGTCATCCGCGAGACCAAGGCGAAGCTGCGCGCGCTGAATCCGAACTACGCAACCGCCTTTCGCGCGATGGAGGATGACATCCGCCGCGAGGTGGACGGCATCGTCTCCCGGCGAGAGCGCGACGAAGCGATCGTTCCCGAAATCGCCTACGCCGATGTCAAAGCCGGGCGCGTCTCCGACTCCGCCATCGCCTCCGTCAGGCGCACCGGCACCGCCGTCATCCGTGGCGTCTTCCCCCGTGCCCAGGCCGAAGATTGGAACGAGCAGCTCGGCGAATACATCAGCGCCAACGGCTACTACGACCAAAAGATCGATCCCAATCTCGACAAATATTTCAGCACGCTGAAATCCGACCGGCCGCAGATCTTCGGCATCTACTGGTCGAAGCCGCAGATCCAGGCACGCCAGTCCGAGAGCCTGGCCGCCGCGCGCGCCTTCCTCAATAGCCTCTGGCGCCATGACGGCGAAGGCAAAACCTGGTTCGACCCCAAGCGCGAAACCATCTATGCCGACCGCACCCGCCGGCGCCAGCCCGGCGATGTCAGCCTCGGCCTCTCGCCCCACATGGATGCGGGCTCGGTGGAACGCTGGATCGACGAAGGCTATCAGCGCGTCTACCGCCATGTCTTCTCCGGCGATATCGCCCGCTACGATCCCTTCGACGGCGCCTGGCGCACGGCCACCTCGGAGATCCCGTCATCAGCCGTCTGCAGCGTGTTCCGCACCTATCAGGGCTGGACGGCGCTGACGCCCCAGGGGCCGGGCGACGGCACGCTGCAGCTCATCCCGATCGCCCGCGGCATCGCCTATATGCTGCTGCGCGCGCTGCAGGACGACGTGCCCGCCGACGAGCTCTGCGGCGCCCAGCCGGCCCGCGCGCTCTCGGCCCTGCCGGATTGGCATCCGGCGCTGATGCCGGCGCTGTCGCCGATCCCGCTGGTGCAGCCGGGGGACACCGTCTGGTGGCATCCCGACATCGTCCATGCGGTGGAGGACCGCCATGGCGGCCAGGGCTACAGCAACGTGATCTATATCGGCGGCGCGCCCTGGTGCGAGAAGAACGCCGCCTACCTGCCGCGCCAGGCGGAGCGGTTCCTCAAGGGCGAAAGCGCTCCCGACTTCGCCCCGGAGAATTACGAGGTCGCCTACAAAGGCCGCGCCACGTCAGCCGACCTCACCGACCTCGGCAAGAAGCAGATGGGCCTCGTGGCGTGGTGATCTAGGTCACAGCCGAAATCCGCCGCGCCCCCGCAAATGGGAGGAGTGCCCACATCGGCGATCGGGCACAATCCTGGCCCGTGCCTGGCGCGGGCAAATCATCAAGGGGGCAAACCATGAAAAAACCGCTGAAGAAACCGCCGAAGAAACCGGCAAAGAAACCGCCTGCGAAAGCCGCCAAGAAGGCCTGGACCTTCATGGTCTACATGGCCGGCGACAACAATCTCGATCCCGAGGGCGTCACGGACCTTAAGGAGATGAAGAAGGTCGGCTCCACCGGCCGGGTCAACATCGTCGCCCAGTTCGACCGCGCCGATGGCCACGCGGCAAAGCGCTACTTCATCCGCAAGGGTGGCAAGGTGGACCCGGACGCCGTGCAGAACCTCGGCCGCACCAACATGGGCGATCCCAAGCGGCTGATGGATTTCATCCGCTGGGCGGTGAAGGCCTATCCGGCCGACCGCTACGCCCTCGTGCTCTGGAACCACGGTCGCGGCTGGGACGACACCGACATGTTCGCAGACGAGCGCTACCGCACCCTGCGCCGCCGCGCCAGCGGCCCGATCCGCCACGCCCTCTTCCGCACCCCGGTGCGCCGCCTGATGGCGAGCGCCCGGCGCGACCCGCGCGCCCGCGCCATCCTGATCGACGACGACGCCAAGGATTTCCTCGACAATCTCGAGATGAAGAAGCTGCTCGCCGACACCAAGAAGCTGCTGAAGCGCAACCTCGACCTGTTCGGCATGGATGCCTGCCTGATGAGCATGGCCGAAGTGGGCTATCAGGTCTGCGAGAGTGTCGACTACACTGTCGGCTCCCAGGAGACGGAGCCGGGCGGGGGCTGGCCCTACACGTCCATCCTCGCGGATTTGACCAAGCACCCGGACATGACGCCGCGCGCGCTCAGCTGCCTGATCGTCGAGCGCTACATCGAGTCCTACAAGGGCTCGGGCGAGTCGGTGACGCAGGCGGCCTGCGACCTCGCCAAGACGGGCGAACTGGCCGCCGCAATGATCGGTCTCGTCGGCGCGCTCAAGACCGGCCTGAACGATCCGGCGACGCAGCAGCGCATCCTGGCGGCGCGGATGAAGACCCAGAGCTACACCATCAAGCACAATATCGACCTGATCGATTTCTGCGCCCTGCTGGCAAAGGCCGCCCCGGGCACGCCGGTCGCCCAGCGCTGCCAGGAAGTGATCCAGGCCGTGCACCCCCACTATGTGATCGCCCAAGGCTACGCCGGCCCCAACGTCGGCAACTCCCACGGTGCCGCGATCTACTTCCCGACCGAAGAAGTCTCGCCGCTCTATCCGGGCCTGGATTTCTGCAAGAAGACCGGCTGGGACGGCTTCCTCGTGGAGTATCTCACGGCGGTGCGGAGCCGGTGAGGGACTCGGCCGACGGCCTCACGGGGCTCGGGAAGAGGCAGATGGGTCCGGTGGCGTGGTAGGCCGGACTACAATCCGGCCTCGTCGTACTTGCCGTTCTTGAAAACCAGCCAGGTGAAGGTCTGCTGGGCGAGATCGCCCTTGGCATCGAACGACAGCGGCCCGATCACGGTGTCCCAAGCCTGGCCGCGCAGCGCCGCCGCGACGCCCTCTGCGTCCGTGGTGCCGGCTTTATTGGCCGCCAGCGCCCAAACCTGAACGGCCGCATAGCTCAGGAGCGTGTATCCTTCCGGCTCGAAGCCCTCGCGGCGTATGGCGTCGACGGCGTTCTTGGCGCTGGCGAGCTTGCGAACGTCGGGATTGCTGGTGATCATCACGCCGTCTGAGGCGGAACCCGCCAGCTTGGCGAACTCCTCGGTCTGCAGGGAATCGGCGCCGAACATCGCCGCCTTCAGGCCTGCTTCGCGCATCTGCTTGAGAATGCGCGCAGCGTCTCGATGATAGCCGCCGAAGTAGAGGGCATCGATCTGCGCTTCCGCCAGATCCTCCACGAGATCGCCGTAGTCGCTCTCGTCCGCATCGACGCTTTGCTGTACGGCCTCCTTCAGCCCGCCAGCGTTCAATCCTTTCTTCGCCATGCCAGCGACGAGTTTGCCGAACGGAGTCCGGTCGTGAACGATGGCGACGCGCTTTCCCTTGTAGTGCTCGGCCAGCCATTGGCCCGCAAAATAGCCCTGCTGATCGTCCCGGTTGCAGGTGCGGAACAGGGTCTTCCGTCCCGCCGACGCCGATTTGTCCGTGAGCTCCGGATTGCTGGAGGACGGCGTAATCTGGAGAACGCCGGCCTTGGCGTAGATGGGCGCCGCGGGGATCGACGCCTGCGAACAGAAATGGCCGACGACGAATACGGCATCGTCCGAAACCAGCCCGCGCGCCACTCTTTCGGCGCGGCCGGCATCGCACTTGTCATCGCCGATCTCGAGCCGCAGTTGCTGCCCCAGGACGCCGCCGGCGGCATTGATGTCGGCGATGGCCCTTTCGACGCCATGCTTCACCTGCGCGCCGAACTCGGCATAGTCGCCGGAAATGGGGCCGGCGAGTCCGATCGTGATCCCGTCGGCTGATGCCCGGGTGGCCGGTCCAACGAGGGCAAGGGCAAGAACCATACAGAGGATGTGGCGGCGCTTCATGGTCGACCTCCTCATCGGGCAGGACGAGACTCCTGCACGTTATCATAAATCCGGCGGCGGCACACCGCTCCTCCCAAATGGGAGGACTGTCGAGCCGGGCCTCGCCGCGTGGTGAGGCAGGTCGCTGCCCAAGTCTCCCGCTCCGCTCTCCTTGACGCGCCGCTTCCCATCGCCTGTAGTCGCGGCGCCCGCGAGATCATGAGGTGAGATCATGGAATACAAGGCCCGCTGCCATTGCGGACGCGTCCGCTTCTCGTTCCGCAGCCCTGAGATCAAGACCGGCGCGCGCTGCGACTGCTCCCTCTGCCTCCGCCGCGGCGCGGTGCTGTCGCCGGCCTACATTCCGGCCGCGGACTTCACGCCGCACCACGATCCGCGCGACCTCGGCCTCTACCTCTGGAACGAGAAGGTCCTGAGCAACTACTTCTGCAAGACCTGCGGGATTTTCACCTACATCGCCGACGGCGAGAACGCCAAGGACGGCTACCGCGTCAACCTCGGCTGCGTCGAAGGCCTCGATCCGCTCGCCCTGGAGATCTGTATCATTGATGGCAGGTCGGTGCCATTGGTGAGTTGACTGGTCGGCGTCAGGTTAGCCGGTCGTCAGCGTTCCCTTTGAGAAGGGTTCCCATGATGAAGATTATGGGCATTTCGTTGGCGCGGCTTCAGTTCAACTGAGCCGGATGCTTGTCAGCGCTTCGACGCCTGGTAGCCAAGCCAGGCCAGTGCTGCCAAGGCGATCGCAACAATCCAAGACGGCCAAATCGGAATGGCGACATCGCCGACGGTCACCGGCAGGCCAGCAAGGGCGCGTGCGAGCTGCAATATCGCTATAATGGCGAATATGACGGCCGCAAGAACACAGAAATTGCGAGTGGTCATGCTGCTCTCCCCGGAAAATGCAAACTCACGATATCAATGAGCTGCTCCTCCTCGCATTCTTCCTGTGCAGCTTCAGTACACTTGAATTGGCAGAAAAACCAGTGCCGTCGCCATTGTGAATTCACAGGCGGATCGCGAAGCGATCTTGCCGGAGTCACGGACTTCACGCCGCACCACGACCCGCGCGACCTCGGCGTGTACCTCTGGAATGAAAAGGTCCTGAGCAACTATTTCTGCAAGACCTGCGGGATTTTCACCTACATCGGCGACGGCGAGAACGCCAAGGACGGCTACCGCGTCAACCTCGGCTGCGTCGAAGGCCTCGACCCGCTCGCCCTCGACATCAGCATCATCGACGGCAAGTCGGTGCCGCTGGTGGAAGAGAAGCGCTGAAAGGGTGTCATACAGTCCGCGATAAATTGGACGCGCCACCACTGACACCAAACATCCCGATATCGCGGAGCCTTGCCCAACACTATCCCCTCTCCCCACGGAGTGGGGAGAGGGCGAATGCCGGTCGCGGCGCGACCGGCATTCGGGTGAGGGGCTTTGGGCGCACGGTTTCCGCAAGCCCCGCACGGACCAAGCGCGTAGACCTCCCCACCCATCTCACCCCCGGCATCAACCCCCGTGCCATCGGCACCATCGGCGCCGGTCCCCTCACCCACGTAACATTCGCTGAACGCGAATGTTACGATCCCTCTCCCCACTTCGTGGGGCGAGGGGATAGACTTCCACTACTGCGCCGGATGTTGAGTCGTCCTGACAGGCATGCCCTGGTGCGAGAAGAACGCCGCGTAGCTGCTGCGCCAAGCCGCGGCCTTCCTGAAAAGCGAAAGCGCCCCCGACTTCGCGCCGGAGAATTACGAGGTGGGGTACAAGGGGAGGGCGACGGCGGACGATCTCACGGAGCTGGGGAAGAAACAGATGGGGCTAGTGGGTGGTAGAAATTCTGCGCATGCACAGTATCACCCAAACGGCTGTAAGACGCTTCGGTACGGTATTTCCGACTGGCTGATTGCAACGTTGCCTGATGCAAACTCTCGAACGCAATCATATGCGAACCTTGAGGCGACCTTGGGATCAGCCGCTGGACCAATAACTATCTTCGTCAATGAGTTTCCGGCAAAGCGTTTCCAGTCAAATTCCCTGTATCGAACAAGCGAGTACGGCCGGCTTCTGAATTTCAAATCAGGGATGGGCTTGCCTGCAGAATGGACCTCCAGAAAGCGAAACTCCTTCTCGTTGCTGTAAGCCGGATGTTTGAAAAATAGCGAAGACATTAAGCACGCCGATGTCAATTTGACAGATAGTGCTGCCATATACTGGGAAATGATCTCACCGGAAAGATTTCGCCCCTGCGGCTTTGAGATTAGCGGAATCGCTTCCGCGACCAGTTTCTTCTGTAATTGAGAAAGCTTCTTATCGTCGTAGGTCATGCCAAACGTGGAAGGGCCATGCCCATTATGGATGAAAGCCCCCTCCAGTAGCTTTCGGTCAAAGCCCAACGCATAACCACGTCCATCTGCAGCATAGGACCTCCACTGGCCAAGGTCTTCGCCGGTATCACTGAAGCAGCAAATGAAGTAGTGTGCGGTGACCTCAAGGTTTCCGGTCACCACCTGTGCAAGATTTTTGTGAAACAGTTTTAGCTCTGGTGGTCCCTTGTCAGCTTCTTGCCTCAGGATATCGAGGGCAAGCCGAATGCCATGTCTTAGTTCTGATGGGTCATTCAAGCAAAAAATGTCGGTGAGCCAAAGCTTTCCCGATTGAAGTATGCCTCTCAGTCCGCTTTCGTCAGTATAATGATAGATCACTGCCGGCGGCGGATTGGCAGACAGAGCATCTGCGAACTTGTCGCAGATTCCATCTGTAGTCGTTGAAAAATCGCCCACAAACTTGGTGAACTCGTCGGGCAAGCCAGTTGCCATGATAACACCCAGTTGCAGACTAGAAACGTCTTGATGCTCTTCCGCTTCCGGAGCCCTCACCTACGCAGGCACTCAGGAACTCTAGAGGACGAAGTATTTTATCAAAATGGTCCATAGAACCTATACCACTACTGAGGATTCGGCGTAAGTCTTGACGTTCGTTGTAGTTCGCGGTTACAAGTGTTTCGGCGCAGTTGTGGTATTTGTTGCGGTCGTTGATCCTGCGACCTCAGGCGAATGTTACTGCAGGAGCTATCTGAGTTTGATGGCTCGGTCATGGTATCCCCATGAACTCTGGAGAATAGGTAAGGGAGAAGTATTCACGGCTGCGCTACTAACCCAATGGACCTGAAGGTAACTATCAATCTTACGATGCTAGCCAGTGTGCTGGGATGCACAGCACAGCAATTGGGTTACTACATCTACAAAAAACCACTGGCTGGACAATACACGTCCTTCCGTCTGTCTAAGAAGCGCGGTGGGACACGCATAATCCACGCTCCTGCAACGAATTTAAAAATTATCCAGCGGTCAATCGGCTTTGAACTGGCAAAGCTGCGAATCTTCAGTTCATGCGTCAACGGATTCGTCTCGGGCAGGGACATCAAGACCAATGCGTCGCGCCATGTAGGGCAGCGCTTTTTGCTCAACATCGATCTCGAGAATTTCTTTGGCTCAATAAACTTTGGCCGTATCTATGGACTACTCAGCAAGCGTCCATATCGTATTCATCCAACGATTGCAGCTGCTATTGCGAAGGCCTGTACCCTAAACAATGAATTGCCCCAAGGCGCACCAAGTTCGCCAGTACTCACAAATCTTATCTGCGCTAAAATGGATGCAGAGCTCAGTCGCCTCGCGAGGCAGCATCACTGCATTTATTCGCGCTATGCCGACGATCTCACCTTTTCAACGAATAGAAGCTTCATGCCTTTGGCAGTCATTCGTCCCAATCCTGACGGCGCAGCAATTTGTGAGATTTCGCAGGCCTTGAGAACTATTGTTGAGAATAATGGTTTCCGCATAAATGAGGGCAAGAGCCGCTTGGCAGAGCGAACTAGACGCCAAGAAGTGACTGGGTTGATCGTAAATCGGAGAGTCAATGTAAAGCGAAGATTGATTAGAGAAGTGCGTGCAATGCTGCATGCCTGGAGAAAGTTTGGGGCTGAGGCCGCCCAAAAGGAGCGCCTAGAAAAGTACCATGGCCGCTCATCCAGCTTTGAGTCACTTGTGCGCGGCAAGATTGGGTTCATTGGACAGATCAGAGGTCGGCCCGATCCTATCTTTCGGAAACTGGCTCGCCAGTTCAATGATATCGCTGCTGGTCCAAAGATCCGCGTCGACCTAAGCCCGGAAGAGGTGGCCAAGCAAGCTGTTTGGGTTCTGGAGCATGATGGCGCTGAACAGGGAACCGCATTCTTTGTGGAGAGGTATGGCTTAGTTACCTGCGCGCATTGCGTGGAACAAGGTATGAATCACTATATCTATCATCCGTCAGATCCAACAAAGCACTACACGGTAACTGTAGATGCGATGGACGCTGATAGAGATCTGGCAGTGCTCAAGTTTCCTGATGAGCTTGCGGATGTTGTTCCAATTCCGTTGTACGCTGGAGCAGCGCCGGCCAACCAAACCGAAGTAGTACTTTTGGGATATCCCCAACACCATTTTGCAAGACCGATCCGCATTGATTTTGGCAGTATCATCCGGACATATCCCAAGGGCGGTGTCTCTTACTTCGAGATAACGCAGAAGATTATCGCAGGAAACAGTGGTGGACCGCTTCTTCTGGGTAATACGGTGATTGGCGTTGCTCGGGCAGGAATCAATCAAGATACCAGCATCGCGAATGCAGAGTTTCTTGCGATCAACGTATCGGAACTGAGCAATTGGCTTAGTCCATAACACGAGTTACGTACAGAACCAGCCCCTACCTCATCACCGGCATCACATACTCCGCCCCCGCCCGGATCCCCGTCGGCCAGCGGCTCGTCACCATCTTCTGCCGCGTATAGAACCGCACACCCTCCGGCCCGTGCATATGGTGGTCGCCGAACAGCGAGCGCTTCCAGCCGCCGATTCCCATACCGGGCAGCAATCAAGCCCGTTGGCCCTTTGCGGCTCCCGCTTTAGAGCGGATTGCTTCCAACGCTCAAGCCTCCGCAGACATTTAGGACCTGACCGGTAATGTACGACGCATCGTCGGACACAAAGAATGCGACCGCTGCGGCAACATCTTCGGGCGTTCCGATTCGCCCTATGGGGACCGACGCGATGAGGGCATTTGCTGTCGCGCTATCCGTCGGGTTCACGGAGCGGAAGAGATCAGTCTCGATCGGTCCGGGGGCAACCACGTTGACGGTGATTCCGTCGGGTCCAAGCTCGAGCGCCAACGTGCGGGTCAAGCCAACAATTGCCGCCTTTGTCGCTGCATAGCTCGAACGGCCTACTTTGCCGAGCGCTGCCCGGCTGCCGATATTGACGATCCGCCCCCGCCGGCGAGCACGCATCGCCGGGAGCACGGCCTGGATCACTTGCATCACCGCGCGCAGATTGATCTCGACATGTAATTGAAGTTCCGCCGGGCCGATCCGCTCGATGGGATTGGTCTGGATCATCGCGGCGTTGTTGACCACATTGTCGATGCCGTGCTTTTCGGTCACCAATGTCAACACTCTTGCGGTGTCTGCTGCGTTGCCGAGATCGACGGTGTAGGTAACGCCCGGAAAGTCAGCGCCGGGATCGCTTCGAGACAGGTTGATCACCTGGTGTCCATCGCGGGCGAGTCTGGCTGCGATGGCTCGGCCTATGCCGCGGCTAGCACCGGTGACAAGCGTAACCGGTTTGCTCATGATCCCCCTCGGAGCTATTGAGCGATCAGGGCTCGCCCTAGGCGAAGCAATCGCCGATTTCGGATATCGCATTCGCCCCGAAAAAATCCCCCTACCGCATCGCCGGCATTACGGCCTTGTAATCGGCGCGGGCTTCCTCCGCGAGCTGGTCGAGCTTGCCCGCGCGGATATCCCGCTCGATCTGCCGGTCCCAGGCGTCAGCGTCGTATTTCAGAAACCATTCGCGCAAGACTGACAGCTCTTCGTTGTTGAGCTGGCGGATCTCCTGCTCGATCTTTTCGATCTTCGTCATGGCTTTGCCTACCTCATCACCGGCATCACATACTCCGCGCCCGCCCGTATCCCCGTCGGCCAGCGGCTCGTCACCATCTTCTGCCGCGTATAGAACCGCACCCCCTCCGGCCCATGCATATGATGGTCGCCGAACAGGCTCCGCTTCCAGCCGCCGAAGCTGTAGAACGCCATCGGCACGGGGATCGGCACGTTGATGCCGACCATGCCGATATTGATCTTCGACGCGAATTCCCGCGCCGCGTCGCCGTCGCGGGTGAAGATGGCGGTGCCGTTGCCGAACTCGTGGTCGTTCACCAGCTTGACCGCGCTGTTGTAGTCGGGCGCGCGCACGACCGAGAGCACCGGCCCGAAGATCTCCTCCTTGTAGATGCGCATCTCCGGCTTCACCTCGTCGAACACGCAGCCGCCGAGATAGTAGCCGTTCTCATAGCCCTGCAGCTTCAGGCCGCGGCCGTCGACGGCGAGCTTGGCGCCTTCCTTCACGCCCAGATCCACGTACCCTTTGACCTTTTCGAAATGCTGCTTGGTGACCAGCGGCCCCATGTCGCTCTGCGGGTCCATGCCGGGCCCGACCTTCATCTGCCGCACCCGCGGCATCAGCTTCTCCAATAGCGGATCGGCCGAATTGCCCACGGCCACGGCGACGGAGATCGCCATGCAGCGCTCGCCGGCGGAACCGTAAGCCGCGCCCATCAGCGCGTCTGTCGCCTGGTCCAGGTCGGCGTCGGGCATCACCACCATGTGGTTCTTGGCCCCGCCCAGCGCCTGCACGCGCTTATTGTTGGCGGTCCCCGTGTGATAGATGTACTCGGCGATCGGCGTCGAGCCGACGAAGCTCACCGCGCCGATATCAGGGTTATGCAGGATGGCGTCCACCGCCTCCTTGTCGCCGTTGACCACATTGAGCACGCCGTCGGGCAGCCCGGCCTCCTTCAACAGCTGCGCGATCAGCAGCGAGGCCGACGGCACCTTCTCCGACGGCTTCAGGATGAAGGTGTTGCCGCAGGCGAGCGCGATCGGGAACATCCACATCGGCACCATGGCCGGGAAGTTGAACGGCGTGATGCCGGCGCAGATGCCGATCGGCTGGCGGATCGACCAGCTATCCACGTTGGTGCCCACATTCTCGCTGAACTCGCCCTTCAGCATCTGCGGAATGCCGGTGGCGAACTCCACCACCTCGAGCCCGCGGCTGACCGAGCCCTTGGCGTCGGAGAAGGTCTTGCCATGCTCGGCGGTGACCAGCTCCGCCAGCTTGTCCAGGTTGGCGTCGGCGAGCTGCTTGAACTTGAACAGGATGCGCGCGCGGGTCAGCGGCGGCGTGGCGATCCATTTCGGCGAGGCGGCCTTGGCGGCGGCCACGGCCTCGCCCAGCTCGGCGGCGCTGGCCAGTGGCACCTGCGCCGCCTTCTCGCCGGTGGCCGGGTTGAACACGTCGCCGAAGCGGCCGCTCTTGCCCTCGACCGGCTTGCCGTTGATGAAATGATGCAGGGTCTTGACCATTGGTATCTCTCGATTTTGTTTGATTCCGCGGCCCCGGGCGGCCGCCCTTGCCACGTGCTTTCGGACATTATCCTTACCCGCGGAAGTTGGCAAAGCCCCGACATTAACTGCTTTTTAAGGACGAAAAGCCGGGGATTTGTGCTAAGCTGTTTTCGTTGGGTGCAATCAAAAAATAGAAGTTGATTGGAGGAGGTCAGACTATGACCCACGGACGCCTGTTAATCGCGGCCGCGTTGACCGCCAGCCTCTTCGGCCTCGCCACGCCATCCTTCGCCGACGAACAGGAATCCATCCAGCGCCATCTGGAAGGCATGCTCGACGGCGCCCGGCAGAAGCTGCATCAGGGCCTGGACAGTCTGAGCGACGAGATCCTGCGCCAGCTCGAATCCTTCGCCGACGAGCATGGCGACATCACCATCATGGACGAGAACGGCAACATCATCATCGAGCGCCACTGGCGCAAAGACGAGCCGCCGAAACCGTTCAACCCCTTCCAAGACCGCTACGAAGAACCCTTCGGCGGCGAGGCGACGTAGAAGTCCCTTCGCCCCTTTTTCCTTCCGAAGCGTCCCCCATCCCCTCTCCCAGTTCCATGGGAGAGGGGATAAGTTTTTTAGCGCAATTTTATCCCCTCTCCCCCACGTAGTGGGGGAGAGGGTGGAGCGCCATCCGCGTCGCGGATGGCGCGTGGGTGAGGGGGTGCCCGATGAAGAGCGGAGGCGTCGACAATTACGCTATGCAACCAGTACGTGTGTTGCTAACATCTCTCTCATGCACACCAGCCCCCACGTCCGCAACCTCCGCCGCCAATCCACCAGGCCCGAACAACTCCTCTGGTCCGCCCTCCGCAACCGCCGGCTCGAAGGACTCAAGTTCCGGCGCCAGCACGCCATCGGCCCCTACATCGCGGACTTCGCCTGCATCGAACGCAGGCTCATCGTCGAATTGGATGGCGCTTCCCACGACATCGACTACATGCGCGACCGCCGCCGCGATGCGTGGCTTGGATCGCAGGGCTATCGCGTTATCAGATTCTCGAATGACGATTTGAGAAGCAGCTTTGAAGGTGTTGTCGAAGCCATTCGTCAAGCATTAGCGCAAGCGTCCTGACCCCTCACCCTCGCTCGATCAGGCCAATGCGGAGCGTCGTGCCAACCGCTGTGCGATCTCGCTCCACCCTCTCCCCATTTCATGGGGAGAGGGGATAAGAAGAGAAGCATCACACAAAATTATCCCCTCTCCCCCACGTAGTGGGGGAGAGGGTGGAGCGCCATCCGCGCCGCGGATGGCGCGGGGGGTGAGGGGGTGAGGGGGTCTATCCGCATCCCCGGCATAAGACAATATTCCTTGAAATTTCCAGGCAACGTGTTACAATGATCATCCCGCGGAAATTATTCCCGCGGCTCGATGTTGGACATTGTCTATCGGAATGCAGAAAACGCCGCCCGGCGGCTTACGGCGGCGTAGAACTTCCTTTGCATAGCATCGATCCGCAAAAATCACTTTTTCTGAAACAGGCCAAAATGCCGGAAAAACCAAACCAGACCTTCCACTTACCTGCGCTGGAAAATGCGGAAAAATGTCACATATTGCCGCCCGCGAATCGGCCGCGGCCGGATCAAAACGCCGTCGCCGGGCCGTAGTCGCCGATATAGCTGAGATGCGTGACCAGCCCGTACCCCGGCCGCCAGTAATGCAGGTGGCAAGCCGGCGGCTCCATGATTAAGGACACCGGGCTGTCATCCCCGAGATCCAGCGCCACCTGATGGGCCGTGGAAGGCGCGGTCGTCACCACCGTGCCGTGCCAGCGCAGGCAGATCGGCCGGTGCACATGGCCGCAGACGATGCGCTCCACCTGGGGATGGCGGGCGACGATCGCGCCCAGCGCCTCGCCGTTCTCGCAATTGATCGCGTCCATCCCCGCCAGGCCGGTCGCGAACGGTGGATGATGCATGGCGATCAGCGTCGGCCGCGACCGGTGCTCTTCAAGCCGCGCCGCCAGCCAATCCAGGCGCGACTGGCAAAGCCGGCCACCGGCCTCGCCGGGTATCACCGTATCCAACGCGACGATCAGCAGGGGCAGATCCTCGATCGTGTACTGGATGAATTCGCCTTCCGTCATGTACCGGTGATCGGCGAAGGCCCGGCGCAGATTGCCGCGCTCGTCGTGATTGCCGGGCATAAGAACATAGGGGATGGAGAGGCCAGACAGCAGATCGCGCAGCGTCTCATACTCCGCCGGCGAGCCCGCATCGACGAGGTCGCCGGTGATGATGACGAAATCCGGCCGCGGCTGGAGATCGTTGAGATGCCGCACAGCGTTGCGCAGATGGCCGATTGTGTCGATACGATCAAGTAGCCGCTTGCCTTTGGCGGTGATGTGAAGATCGCTGATCTGGGCGAGAATCATGAGATGCTCCAGTTTCTTGCCGGGCCGGGCTGCGGCGGCTATGTACGGGGATAGCTACGGCATCGCAGTTTGACCGGCAAGCGTTACGGAAATTGGAAAGCAGCGGATGACTCAGGATTGGATGGCGCTGAATCGCCGGCGCTGGGACGAGCTCGCGGCGATCCACCCGGGCACGGAATTCTACGGCGTCGACCGCTTCAAGGCCGGCGCAGACGCGCTGCTGCCCATCGAACTCGCGGAGCTGGGCGATGTCGCCGGCAAATCCCTGCTCCACCTGCAATGTCATATCGGGCTGGACACGCTGAACTGGGCGCGGCGGGGCGCCCGCGTCACCGGCCTGGATTTCTCCGGCGAGTCGATCCGCCAGGCGCGCAAGCTGGCCAGCGAGACCGGCCTCGCCGCGGAGTTCGTCGAAGCCGATGTGTATGATGCCGTCGATGCGATCAAATCCCGCTTCGACATCGTCTATGTGACCTGGGGCGCATTGCTCTGGCTGCCGGATCTGGAGCGTTGGGCTAAAATCGTGGCACAGCTTCTCGCGCCCGGCGGCGTTCTATATCTCTTGGAAGGACATCCCACGGCCATGATGCTGGACCAGCCTGAGAAGACCGGCCCGTTTGTCGTCGGCTATCCTTATTTCAAGAACGACGGACCGCTGATCCTTCACTCCGACAAGACCTACACCGGCGACGACGTCACGATCGAAAACGAAACCAGCATCGAATGGGTTCATTCGCTGTCGGAGATCGTCATGGCGGTTTTGAACGCGGGCCTCTCGATCGAATTCCTGCATGAGCATGACCGGCTGGCCTGGCAGCTTTTCCCGTCGCTGACAAAAGGAACGGACGGCATGTGGCACCTGCCGGCGGGCGCGCATCCGATCCCCCTGGCGTTCTCTCTCAAGGCGCAGTGTCATGCCTGACATACCCGATACGCTCGGCGCATTCGTTCCCCATTTCCACGGCACGTTGCGCGGCGCGGCGGCCGGCCCGCTCGCCGGCACGAAATTCGCGGTGAAGGACATCTACGACATCGCCGGCCACGTCACCGGCTGCGGCAATCCCGACTGGCTGCGCACCCACGGGCCGGCGGAGAAGACCGCGCCGGTCGTCGACGCGCTGCTGGCCGTGGGCGCGACGATGATCGGCAAGACCATCACCGACGAGATTGCCTACAGCCTGAACGGCCAGAATTTCCACTACGG
>Ga0184626_10000034_pt1 | contig 27106 bp, 27 predicted proteins | sample PLM3_60_b1_FD_133142 | JGI IMG/M metagenome (GOLD analysis project Ga0184626, IMG submission 133142) | Groundwater sediment microbial communities from an aquifer in East River, Colorado, USA - PLM3_60_b1 | ecosystem: Environmental > Terrestrial > Soil > Riparian zone | place: USA: East River... | reverse complement strand
GTTCACGCTGCCCACCGCGCCCGTGATGTCGGTCCGGCGCTGCGAGGTGTAGCCGGTCACGATGACGGGGTCGAGCACGGCGACGGCGGCGTCGAGCGCGACGTCGATCGTCTCGCGCCCCGCGATTGTCCGCGCGGCGCCCTTGTAGCCGATCAGCCCGAACAGCAGCACGCCGTCACTCGGTACGGTGAGGGAGTACCGGCCGTTCGCGTCGGTCGTGGTTCGATTGTCCGTCCCGCGCACCTGGACGGTGACACCGGGCAACTTCTCACCGGTGATGGAGGTAACGGTGCCGGAGACCTGCGTCTCCTGCGCCTGGGCCGTGTTGTAGAACAACAACAGGCCGATTACTGCGGCAAAGACACGAATAGTTTTCGTTCCCATGGAACCCTGCCTCCTCATCCTACGGGTCTGCGCATGGACTTCAGGCCATCCTTCGCGATCACATCTCGATATGTCAGCAGCACGACATTCCGTGCCTTCAGAGCGGCCGCGAACCGCGCCGATGTCAGCGCGGTCAACTCGCCTTGACGATTCTTACTCATGTCGGGGAGCGGCTCGTCGGTGTTCATGTCGAGCAAGGCGCCGAGCTCGGCATCGTCGATGCCGACGTGCGTGATGACCATGTTGAGGCCGGGCTTCATCCGGTTGATCATCACAGTCAGGCTGTCCATCTTGCTGGCCGGCGGAGCGGAATACTGCGGCGAATCTTCCGTCTCACCGAAGTAGTGCGACATGCCGAGTCCGTACTCCCGCGCCAGCCGCTCGGTAACGGCTTGAAACTCCGGATAGCGCACCGCCGTGCCCATGTGGTAATCGACGTAGTCGATCTTCACGCCGGAACGGAGCGCCCGGTCGATCTGCGCGCGCAGCTCCTTTTCGACTTCCGCGATGTTGGGGGTGTGCTGGTGCAGCGCTTCGGAGGATGGAAAGAAAAAGCCGTTCTCATCGACCAACGACGGAACGGCGGTACTGCCCGCGACCGGTCCCCAGCGATAATGCTTCCACTCCGAATTCAGCACGAGATGAATGCCGACGGAGGCGTTGGGATGCTGCTTCAGAATCTCGACCGCTTCCTGGTACCACGGGCACGCGAACATCACCGACACGGAGACGGGCATACCGGTCGAGACGAGCCGCTGCATCGCCATGTTGACGCTGTGACTCATCCCCACATCGTCGGTGCGGATGATCAGCGAAACGGGATTGGAGGTTTGTGCGGACATGACGGGAGCCAGGCTGGCCAGTAGCATCCAGCCGGAGATCGCTATGGACCGCGAGTGGCTCACAGGACGGCTCCAGTGTCTGAATCGTCTCGATCGTGTAACGGAAGCAACCATATCCCCGCCGGCGGGAACCTCAAGACCCCCACTCCGGGTCACCTGATCAGGCTACACCTGACGGTGCCTGGCGTCCTGCCTTTTGCGCCCGTTTGTCGCGCGTTTGGGAAGGGAGCGAAACTCGGCGAAGACTCGGACCAGCAGCTCTTCGCGGCTCTGCACATGCAGTTTGCGATAGATGCGCCAGAGATAGGTGTGCACGGTGTGCGGTGAGAGGCCGAGCCGTGCGGCGGTATCCTTCTCCGAATTGCCGTCGAACACCGCGCGCACGATGCCGCATTCGCGGGGCGACAGGCCGAGACAGCTCGCGAGCGAGCGCCATTCACCTGGAACGAACACTCCCTGGCCGGTGCCGCTCACAAACGTCTCTCTCATGGCGTTCCAATATGGCGTGCGTTTCGCTCCCACCGCCAGACTCGTCCATCGTCCGGATCGATGACCTCACCGACCTGCACGAAACCGCACTTGCGGAGAACGTGGGTCGACGCATTGGCCTCCGGTAGCGTGTGCGCGCGTACCAGCCGCACCCGGTCGTCGGCTTGGGCGAATCGCACCAGCGCGCCGGCCGCTTCCGTCGCGTAGCCGCGCCCCTCACGCGACGGCACGATGCCGTAGGCGATTTCCACCATGCCGCCCGAGTCGGGCGGTCCCTTGAATCCGGCGGCGCCGATGACCTCCTGCCGGTCGCGCTCCATGACGAAGAACCCGTGACGCCAGGGGTCGGGGCCGGATCCATCGCGCAGCGCGGCGATCCACTGGGGCGACACGTCGCCCGACGCGTAAAAGCCCCGCAGCTCATCAGCGGGGCCCAGGCCGGTGATTTCCGCAAAGCGCTCCGGCTGCTCGATGAGCGCCAGCAGCGCCGTGGGGTCGGCCGGAATCAGCCGGAGACGTTGCGTCTCAAGTGGCGTCGGAGCCGGCGTAATCCCCCGTTTGATAGACGTTGCCCTTGTACTGCTGATCGTCGTGGATGCCGATCTTCGAGGTGCAGTACGCGCGGATCGTCGAGCCCTTGATGCTGCGGAAGAACCGTTCGGCCGGCGTCTTCGGATCGGACTCGGCCGCGGCCATGCGCGTGAGCATCGCGAGCCGCTGCTCCGGCGTCGATTGCATGAACGCCTTCCCATTCATCTCCCGCGAGAGATCCTCGACGGCCTTGAGACCGGCGCGCCACTCGGTCTGCGGTTCCCGTTCGAACGACTCGGCCAGGCGGGCGTCGATGTACGCCGCTACGCCCGCGGCGCGCGCACCACCCGATTGCGCGTCCGTCGGAATGATCATGTCGCTCAGCTCGTCCACCAACGCGAACTCCGCCGGTGTGAAGAATAGGGGCTGGGGATGGGGGCTTGGGGACTTGGCGAGCGCCGGCAGCGCCATGGCCGCGGCGGTCGCCTGGAGCATCTCGCGACGCGAGAGTTTCATAGGTTGCCTCGCTTGGATTCGTCGGCGAGATGCTCGCAGGAGCGCCACGCCAACGCCATGATCGTCCACGTGGGATTCTGACACGACGCGCTCACATGACTCGATCCGTCCACGACGAACAGGTTCTTCACGTCATGCGACTGCTGGAATTGATTGAGCACCGACGTCTTAGGATCAGTCCCCATCCGGGCCGTGCCCAGCTCGTGGATTGACCAGCCTTCGGTGAGGATGTTCTTGTCCACGCCGACGACCTCGACGCCGGCCGCCTCGAACATCTCGCGCCCAGCCGTCGCCATGTCCTCGCACATTTTCTTTTCGTTGTCGCTGAACTGATAATGGAAGCGCAGAACCGGAATCCCCCAGCTGTCCTTCACTTCGGGATCCAGGTCCATGTAGTTCTCGTAGCGGGGAAGGACTTCGCCGAAGCCGCCCATATTAATGAAGGCCCCCGCGTGCTCGCGCACCGATTTCTTGAACTGGCCACCGAAGCCCGGCGTATCCCACGCGTTGCCCGGGAAGATCGAGAAGCCGGAGCCGCCCTCGAATCCGTAGCCGCGGATGAACCCCGACTGCTTGTCCTGCAGGTTCCGGAACCGCGCCACGTAGAACCCGCCCGGCTTGCCGTCGTCCAACGTGGGAGGCGCTCCCACCATCTCCTTGACGAGTCCGGTGACGCCCGGCCCCATCACGTGCTCGCAGAAGTTGTGGCCGACGTGACCGCTCGAATTGCCGATGCCGTTGGGATGCTGCCGCGACTTCGATAACAGCAACAACCTGGCACTCTCCAACGTCGAAGCCGCGAGGATTACGACCCGAGCTTTCGCTTCGTAGGTCCGGTGATTCACCGCATCAACGAACGAAATCCCCCGCGCTTTGCCAGTGTTCGGGTCCACCAGAACCTCATGCGCGATCGAATTCGTGCGCAGCGTGAGATTCCCCGTGTCCATCGCCGGATAGATCAGCCCTGTGGGAGAATCGAACGCAGCGTGGATGTCGCAGCCGCCCGGCCGCCGCCCGCAGGCCCCGCGGCCGAAACACTTGCTGCGATACTTGTTGTGCTTGACGCCATCCGTCGTCACACCGGCGCGATACGGCGTCAGCGTGCGACCCATCGTCGCGAGAGTCTTCCGCAGCTTCACTTCCGGTGCGGTGAGCTTGTTCGGCCGCTGGAACAGGCTGTCCGGCAGGTGCGGCAGATTCTCCTTGTGGCCGCTGATCCCGAGGTAGAGATCCACTTTATCGTAGAACGGCGCGAGATCCGCGTACGCGATCGGCCAGTCTTCGCCGTAGCCGTCGTGCGACTTGCCCTTGAAGTCGTAGTCGGAGAGGCGCAGCGCGAGACGGCCCCAGATGTTCGTCTTGCCCCCCAACAGACGCGCGCGCACCCAGGCGTACCGCGTCCCGGTGTACGGGTGGTCCTTCTCGTCCACCAGAATGTTCTTGACGTAGTCGCCGCCGCCCCAGCCGCCCACGTACGAGAACACATGCTTGAACGCCGACTTCGTGGCGTAGGGGGGCTGCCGCACGTTGTACTCGTTGTAGCGGATCGCGTGAGAGCCGGGAGGCGCGTCGCCGCGGCGCGGGTGATCGTAGGGCCACTCCATGGAGCGCAGCTCCTGCTCGATCGGGAGCTTCTTCCCCGCCTCGAGCAGCAAGACCTTCATGCCCTGCGACGTCAGCACATGCGCCGCCATGCCCCCGGCCGCGCCGGAGCCCACCACGACGGCATCGTAGGTGCGGGAAAGATCGACGTCCTGCTCCTGGGATGCCTTGAAGCGAATGAGAGTCATCAGCCCCTTCCTTATGACTGCCGCTCGAACGTTACGAAGGCCACACGCCGGCTGTCGGGTGACCAAGATGGAACGTTGATCGTGCCCTGGCCGCCGAAGAACGGCGGCGTGAGATCGCGAACCGATCGGTCGCGCAAATCCATGAGACGCAGCTTGACCTGTTTGCCGAACGGATGGTTCTGACCCTGGTCCTCGAGATAACTGATGAACACAACCCAGCGCCCGTCGGGTGAGGGGTGCGGGAACCAGTTCGCGTACGCATCACGCGTGAGCTGCTCGGCCTGGCTGCCGTCGGGACGCATCCGCCAGATCTGCATGGTCCCGGTGCAGAACGAGTTGTAGTAGATGAACGCGCCATCGGGCGAGTAGTCGGGACCGTCATCGAGCCCGCGGCACGACGTGATGCGCCGCTCCTCGCCACCGTCTACAGGAATCGTATAGATGTCGAACTCGTCATCGCGCCGGCCCACGAACGCGAGCGTCCGGCCGTCGGGCGACCATCCGTGCCAGAAACTCGGCGCCCTGGTACTGACCTGCTTCGGTGCCGAACTGCCGGCGATGGGAAGCACGTAGATCGTGGATGTCTGCCAGTCGTCGGTGACCTCGTGACTCACCACCAGCGACCGGCCGTCGGGCGAGATGCCGTGATCGTTGTTCGCGCGCGTCGCGAATCCCGTTTCAATCAGCTCGAGGCGCTGCGGGCCTTGAGCACCCAGCTTGTAAAGCCGCCCTTCGCTGTTGATCACGAAGAAACGGCCATCGCGTGACCAGTTGGGCGCTTCGAAATGGCGATCGGCGCTATAGACCGTTTCGATGCGGCCTGACGCGATGTCGACCGTTTTGAGGAAGCTGCGGGTCGTGCTGTCCGACTGAAGCGTCAACAACACGCCCAACACCACGCAGTTCAGAAATCCAGTCCGCGTAAGTATTGGTAGTTGGCACGCGCCGCCGCCATCTGGCCGGCCGCATCGGTCGCGCCTTCCTCCTCGACGTAGCCAGGCTTCTGTTCGAGCGACGGCACCGCCGCCAGGAAGCGCTTGAAGTCGAAGATCCCTTTGCCGAGAGCGGTATCGCTGGAACGGTCGGCGACGACGTCTTTCAGATGGAAGCTCCAGAAGCGATTGGGATACTTCTGGAGATACTGCATCGGGTCGCCGCCCCCGATCAGCATATTGCCGACGTCGAGCTGGAGCCGAGTGACCGACGGATCCAACCGGTCGATGAATTCGTCGAGCGGGATCTTGCCGTCGATCGGCTTCTGGTGGTAGGGCTCGTTGTGAAATCCGAGCCAGATACCGGCTTGGCGCGCGACGGCGCCCGCGGCGTTGAACCGGTCGGCCCATTGCCGCCAATGGTCGAGCGTTTGCTTCGTCCAGCCGTCGAAATCGGGAACGAACAGGTACTCATGGCCGAACAGCTTCGCCGTCTCGAGGCTGCGCTCCCATCCCACGAAGATCGTCTCGGCCGACATGTGGCACGACGGTGCGCGCAGGCCTTCGTTCTTCAGTGTGGCGGCCACCTGCGCGGGTGTGCGCCCGAAGTTGTTGAACGACCAGAGCAGCTCGACATCGGTGTAGCCGATGGCCCGTATCGCCGCGAGCGTGCGTTCGGGGTCCTCCGACATCGCGTTGCGCACCGCGAACAGCTCGAGGCCGATGCGATCGAGCCTCCTCGCAAACCTCGGGGCGGCCGCCATGGCACCTACGGTCAAAACAAAGTCGCGTCGTTTCATGGTTCGCTAATCTACGGTTCGCTGCTCGAGTCAGCGAGCGATATCATATCACCATGATCAATCTCCTGGCGGTCGTCGCGCTCATGGCGGTGCAGGACACCGCCGTTTCGGTCATTCCCAAACCAGTCCAGTTGACTCGCACCGCGGCGTCATTCGTACTCACGCCGGGCACCGCGATCGTCACCGATCGTTCGACGTATGACATCGGCATTCAACTCGCCGACTGGCTGCAACCGGCAACCGGCTACCGGCTCGCAGTCGTCGGCGCCGCCGGCAGCGGCGGCAAAGTGATTTCGATCCGGCTCGATCCTACGCTCGCGCGGCTCGGCGAGGAAGGATACCGGCTGACGGCGACTCGGACGCGAATCAATATCCGCGCCCTCCGTCCCGCCGGGGCGTTTTACGCCGTACAGACGCTGCGGCAGCTGCTGCCGCCCGACATCTTCCGAGCGGCGCAAGTCGACAGCGTGGCGTGGTCGGTGCCGGGCGTCGAGATCGAAGACATGCCGCGCTTTCCGTGGCGCGGCGCGCATCTCGACGTCTCGCGCTCCTTCATGCCCAAGGAATTCGTCAAGAAATACGTCGATCTCCTCGCGCTGCATAAGCTGAATCGCTTCCACTGGCATCTGACCGACGATCAGGGGTGGCGGATCGAGATCAAGAAGTATCCGCGGCTCACCTCGGTCGGCGCCTGGCGCCGCCAGACCCTCGTCGGTATTCAGCGTTCGTACGCCGATACCACGCAATGGGTATTCGACGGCCGGCCGCATGGCGGCTTCTACACGCAGGACGACATCCGCGAAGTCGTGGCGTACGCGAAGGCGCGTTTCGTCACCGTCGTTCCGGAAATCGAAATGCCCGGCCATGCGCAGGCAGCCATCGCCGCCTACCCAGAGCTCGGCAACACCGGACAACAACTCGAGGTGCTCACGCGGTTCGGAATAAACCCGAACATCTTCAATGCAGAGGATGCCACAGTCCGTTTTCTCCAGGATGTGCTCACCGAAGTGATCGCGTTATTCCCCGGCAAGTACATCCACATCGGTGGCGACGAAGCGATCAAAGACCAGTGGCAGGCAAGCGCGCGGGCGCAGGCGCTCATCCGGGAGCGGGGCTTGAAGGATGAGCACGAGCTCCAAAGCTGGTTCATTCATCAGATGGACGCGTTCCTCGCGGCTCGCAGCCGCTCGCTGGTGGGATGGGACGAGATCCTGGAGGGCGGCCTCGCGCCGAACGCGACGGTGATGTCGTGGCGCGGCATGGAAGGCGGCATCGCGGCGGCGCTGGCGGGCCACGACGTGGTGATGACGCCGACGTCGCACACCTATTTCGATTATTACCAGTCGCAGGACATGACGAAAGAACCGCCCGCGATCGGCGGGTTCCTGCCGCTCGATACCGTCTACGCCTTCGAGCCCGTTCCGGCAGCCCTCACGCCCGAGCAGGCGGCCCACATCCTCGGCACGCAGGGGCAGATTTGGACCGAGTACCAACGCAATCCCAAGAATGTCGAGTACATGGTGTTTCCGCGCCTGCTGGCCCTCGCCGAGGTCGCGTGGACGCCGAGGGAGCTGAAGAATTTCGCCGACTTCAGGGGGCGGCTCGCGAAGCACGCCGTGCGCCTCGGGGTGCTGGACGTGAACTACAGACCGTCGAGCCCGTAGGCGCTAATTCGAGCCTGCGACTCGTTGACGCGGCAGGGCTGCGTAAACCAGCCGCTGAAATTCGGCGTCCAGTCCCCAGTTCTCCATCACTGGCATGTACTGCGTCCAGACCATCGCGATGAGGTCCGTTTTCGGATCGATCCAGAAGAACGTCGTGCCGTAACCCGCCCAGCGAAACATTCCCGGCGACCCGGCGACGCTCGTGTCCCCGTCAAGCCGCACAGCCCCGCCGTATCCGAACCCCGAGGGTCCCGGCGGCCAATTTGGATCGATCGTGAGCGGAAGCAACGTTGCCGGGACATGATTCTGCAGCATGAGCGCCACCGTCTCGCGCTTGAGAACTCGACGTCCTTCCAGCTCACCGCCGTTGAGCAGCATCTGCGCAAACCGGAGATAGTCGCCGGGCGTAGACAACAGACCTCCGCCGCCCGACAGTAGCTCGCCGGGCGTGGTGTAATCCGGCGTCAGCAGCGGCGACATCGCGTGCAGCTTGCCGTCGGGCCCGCGGCTGTACACCGGAATGACGCGCGTGAGCATCGCGGGCGTGGCGCGAAAACCGGTCATGGTCATTCTGAGCGGGCGAAACACGGCGCTGTCGAGGTAGCGGTCGAGCGTCATGCCTGAGACGACTTCGATGACTCGGCCCAGGACATCGGTGGAGAAACTGTAGTTCCACTTTTCGCCCGGTGAAAACAGCAGCGGCAAGTGGGCCAGACTGTCCGCCAGCTTGCTCGTGGTCCATCCCGGCCCGAAGAATCCGGCTCGCAAATAGATCGAATCGACGGGCGTGTTCCCGAACAGGCCGTACGTCAGGCCTGACATGTGCGTGAGCAGATCGCCGACCGTGATCGGCCGGTCGGGATCGCGTAGCTGCGGCTGCGCGGAGCTCCCTCCGGCGAACACTCTGACACCCGCGAAGGCCGGAATGTATTTCGACACGGGGTCGTCGAGTCGCAGCTTGCCGCGCTCGTACAACTGCATCGCGGCGGTGCTGGTAATCGGCTTCGTCAGCGAAAAGATTCGGAAGACGGCGTCCGACCGTGGCGCCGGCATTCCGGCCGAACCGATCGATCCGACGTAGGCGACCTTGCCGTGGCGCGCGACGAGCGCGACCAGACCAGGCACTTTGCCGGAATCTACGTACGGTTGGAGCGCCGGAGCGATGCGCTCGAGCGCCGCCGCAGAAAGGCCGACGTCGGCGGGACGGGTGCTCGGCAAGCCCTGAGCGAGTGCAACACCTCCCCAACAACTCAACAGCAATGGCGGCAGCGTTCTGGATTTCATCACGTCCCCGTCGGTTTGTAGACGCGCACATAATCCACGAGCATGGTCGCCGGAAGAATCGAATCAGACTGGGGATCGCCGTCGAAGTGGCCGCCGACCGCCTGATTGAGAATCACGAAGAATGCCTGGTTGAAGACCCAATTACCGTGCTGCTGTACCGCGGCACGCGACACCACGTAGTGCAGGCCGTCGTCCACGAAGTAACGAATCGATAGGGAATCCCACTCGACGGCGTAGACGTGGAAATCGGTCGCGACCGTCCCCTGCGCGTGTGCGAACGGGGTGTTGCCGGAGTACCCGGGGCCGTGCACTGCCGAGCTCGTGGTGGTCGGCTGGCTGCCGCGGTTTTCCATGATGTCGAGCTCGCCGCAGGCCGGCCACCCCACTCTCGGAATGTCCTCCCCGAGCATCCAGAAGGCCGGCCACAGCCCCTGCCCCGCGGCGAGCTTGATGCGCGCCTCGACGCGCCCCGGCCGGATGGAGACTTTGTCACGCGTCGTGATCTTCGCGGATGTATAGCGACAGGGTCCGTAGTAACAGGTCAGACCTGCGGGCGCGACACGGGCGACGATGGCCAGCTGTCCGTCGCCATTGAGCGCGATGTTCTCCGTAGCCGAGGTGTAATACTCCTTCTCATTGTTGCCCCACCCACAATTCCCTTGCGCGCAGCCGTCGCCGGTATCATGGCGCCAGTAGGCCGGATTGACGCCCGCACCGGCCGGGCCCGAGAATTCGTCGGCCCACACCTGCGTCCATGGATTAGCAGGTGGCGGCGGCGGAGACGCGGGCGGGGGAACGGTGGGTGCGCCGGACGCGCACCCGACTGCCCCGGCAAGGACCAGCGCGACTACGGCACGAGAGCTAACGACTCGCACAAAGCGCGACGGCGAGGAGGATGGCACAGGCGCCTGCAAGCACGGAAACGAAAAAGCGGCGGTGATACTCCCGGCCGAGCGACGTCAGGTCGCCGTTGCTGAATGGCACCGGCTCCCACCATACGAGCGGGGTGCCGCGTTCATAGCGGAGCTGAATGAGACACCACGCGGCGTAGATCCAGGCGGTCGCGGCGACCATGAGCAGCGCGTAATCAACGGGCGAAGCGGCTTCGCAGCTCCAAAAGAACATGGGCACGAAATATACGCGTCCCCTTACCAGTGCGCCGCGCGACGCCACTGCTCGGCGATGACGGCATGCCCGGCCGGTGTGGGATGGACGCCGTCGGCTGCCCAATATTCCGGCGGACTCGAGCGCGTCCGCTGATTGAACACCGACTGTAACGGGACAAACGTCGCGCGCGCGCGTGACGCCACCCGCGCGGCGGCGGCGCGCCGCAAATCGAATTCCGGGAACCAGCGCTCGGTCACTGCCCCACACCGCAGGACGAACGGCTCGAGCACGATGAGATGCACACGCGGCAGCGTGCGGCGCGTTTGGTCGAGCAGCGCGGCGTATTGCTCCTCGTAGTCCTGCACCGTGCCGCTGTACCCGAAGTCCAGCTTGTGCCAGAAATCGTTCACCCCGATCAGGATGCTGAGCACGTCAGGTTGCAGATCGAGTGCGTCGGCGGTCCAGCGCTGCTGCAAGTCGGGCACCTTGTTTCCGCTGATGCCGCGATTGTAGAACCTCAACGCCCGGTCCGCGTGCGCGGCCAGCACCGCGGAGGTGACGAGCAACGGATAGCCCGTGCCGAGCGCGCCCGTCGCATTCGGCTCAGCCGAGCCGCGGTTGCGGCCGCAGTCGGTGATCGAGTCGCCCTGGAACAGGACCACGATCTGCTTCGGGGGTCTGCGGGCGCGCCAGTGCGTCGTGCCGAGCAGAGCGGCTGTCGCGCCTACAAAATCTCGCCGGTTCATAGGATCAACTCGCCTCCCGCGCCTCGAATGGCCACGTTCGTCCCTTCCATGACCACGCCATGAAACAGAGGACGCCCAGCACCAGCGCGCCCAACCCAAACGCGATCACGGTCGGCGGTGTCGTCGCAAAAATGAAGATCCACCCTAGCAACGCAATGAGGCTCGGAACCGGATAGAGCCACATCCGATAGGGCCGCGGCATCTCGGGCGCGTGCCGGCGCAGCAGTGTGACCGCGCCGATCTGGCCGATGAACTGCACGAGAATTCGCGTCGTGATCAAGGCGTCGATCACCGTGCCAAGCGACGCAAAGCCCGCGACAATGGCGAGAACGCCAAGCACGACGAGCGAGACAGAGGGGAATCCCTGAGATGGATGGAGGCGCGCGAACACCTTGAAGAAATACCCGTCGCGCGCAGCCGCGTAGGGGACACGCGAGTACCCCAGCAACAGCGCGAACACCGAGCCGAACGCGGTCCACAGAATCATCGCCGTGAACACCGTCGCGATGCCGGACCCGTAGCTCCGCTCCATGAAGGTCGAGACGATGAAGCTGGACTCGGGATGGGCCGCCGCCGGCACGAAGTCGCGCCACGGCACGACGCCGATGATCGAAAAGTTGATCGCCACATAGATCAGCGCGACCGCGATCGTGCTCAGCAGGATCGATCGCGGAATCACCCGACCCGGGTTCTCGACTTCGTCGCCGATGTAGCAAACATCGTAGTAGCCGAGGTAGTCATACACGCCGACGCGCGAGGCGGCGCCGAGTCCCAGGAGAAAGCCGATGGAGAAGTTGAACGCACCCGGCGGGAAATCGAACGCAACTCGAGCGTCGAAGTGCAGCGCGCCGGTGACGATGACCGCGATCACCGTGAGGATCGTACCGATCCAAAGCGTGAGCGTGATCGTCGCGATCGATTTGATCCGGCGGTAGAGCAGCGCGATGTTCAGCAGCCCGATCACGGTTACAACGAGCATCATCTGACGCGCCGAGATGCCCTTCCAGATGTAGCCGAGGTACTGCGAGAAGCCGATGTAACCGGATGCGATCTCGAGCGGGCCGCTCAGAATGAACTGCCAGACAAAGAGGAAACCCATCAGCCGACCGAACTTCTGCTCGCCGTAGCCACGGCGCAGATAACCGAATGAGCCACCCGAGCCGGGCATCGCCGCGCCCAGCTCGCTCCACACCATGCCGTCGCACAGGACGATGATCAGCGCGACGGCCCACCCCAGCATCGCCTGCGGGCCGCCGAGCGCGGACATGAGCAGCGGGATCGTGATGAAGGGCCCGATCCCGATCATGTTCGTCATGTTCAGCGCCGTGGCGTGCAGCAGGCCGAAGCGGCGGTCCATCGCCTACCGTCCGAAAAAGAGACTGATGCTGCCCTTAAGCACGAGCGACCACTCGAAATCCTGAAACGGCTGGGTGGATCCGATGGCGACGATCGCCACGCGTGGAATGGGGAGCGGTACGACCGTCGTGGTGATGATCGCCGGGAACGGGCGGTAATCGTTGGCTTCTAGCCAGAGCAGGCCGGCGCCTGCATCAAACGCGAACCACTTGGAGTCTATCAACGAGCGCTCGGCCTCAGTGATGACGGTCGGATTGTTGCTCTCATCGTTCCACGCAAGGGTCAACTCGGCTCGGGTCTTGTAGAACGGCGGGCTGTCGATGTGAATGTCGAAAGAAGGCTCGGAGGGCCGATTGCTCAACAACACGCCCGCGCCGAGCGCGACGCGTTGCGCCCCAGCGGCCAGGGAGAGGGTTGTACTCAGGACCGCAAGGCTGAGGGCGGCGCGGTGCACGCCTTAATGTACGCGTCCCGGGAGCGCCGGATATACCCGGGCTGAGAGCCCGGGCTCGGCGTTGTGTGCGCCCTGTAAGGGCGCATTCCGGAGCCGGCGCGCCCTGTCAGGGCGCGTCAACCACGACCCACAATTCCTTAGTCACCCAACACTTTTATGATCACCCGTTTCTTGCGCTGCCCGTCCCACTCTCCGTAGAACACCCGCTGCCACGGACCGAAGTCCAGCTTCCCCGCCGTGATCGGCACGATCACTTCGTGCCCGATGGTGAGGCTTCGCAGATGCGCTGCGGCATTGTCCTCGCCGGTCTCGTTATGCCGATACCGCTTGGGATCCCACGGCGCGATTGTGCCCTCGAGCCACTTCAAGATGTCGTCCCACAACCCCGATTCGTGATCATTCACGAAGACGGACGCGGAGATGTGCATCGCGCTGACGAGGACGATCCCCTCGCGCACCTGGCTCACCGCGACCTCCTTCGCTACCGCTTCAGTAATGTCGATGATCTCCTGACGCTGCTTCGTGTTGAACCAGAGATAGTGAGTGTGCGCCTTCATGAACCCCCCTCCCCCGTGTCGAATTGTCACACGCGAAGCAAATCCCTAGATTGGCCCGGAATATGACGCTTCCATTCAGGCGGCGGATCTTCGTCATCCTCGTCGTCATGACCGCCGTGCCTACGGTGCTCGCGGTCGCCGGCTGGGTGTTGTCCGTCCGGCGCCTGCTGCCTGCCGCCGGCGCGCGGGCCTCCACCGAGCGCGTCGCCACCACCGCCCGGACGCTGATCGAGGGCGTGGACACGCTGCACCTCACGATGCGGGAGCGCGCGTTGCTGCGCGATCATCTCACCGAAGTCTCGGCCTCCGTCAGCCTCGCCCGCCGCGCAGAGACGTTCCTGCGCTACTACACGGCGGGCTTCGCGGTGGTCATCCTGCTGCTGGGCGCCACGGTCCTTTATGCCGCCGTCAACCTCGCGGGCCATCTCTCGCGCCAGCTCTCACGTCCCATCGATGAGCTGGTGGGATGGACACAACTCATCCGCCGTCGCGAGCCGCTGCCCGGCGGCCCCCCGACGCGGGGCGCCCCGGAGTTCGAGGCGCTGCGCCAGGCGCTGCGCGAGCTGGCCGCCGCTCTCGTCGCGGCGCGCGCGCGGGAGCTGGAGGCCGAGCGCTTGCGCGCGTTCCGCGAAGTCGCGCGCCGTGTCGCGCACGAGATCAAGAATCCGCTGACGTCGATGCGGATTGCCGTGGACCAGCTCGAGCGGGCCGACGGGCGGTCGGGCGCGCGGACGGACACGGCAATTCAAGTGCTGGCCGCCGAGACCGACCGCCTCGAGCGCCTGGCGAAGGAGTTCTCGGAATTCGGCCGCCTCCCTGAGGGACCGCAGAGCGAGGTCGATCTCGTCGAGCTGCTCGCCGAGTTGGGACGCACCGGCGTACCGGAGGGCGTGCAGGTCAATGTAGATGCGAACGGCGGACCGCACGGGCTGCTTGGCCACTACGAGCCGCTGCGCCGTGCGTTCGCCAATCTCTATCGCAATGCGTCCGAGGCAATGAAGGGACGCGGCGCGATCGATGTGACCGTCACGGGCGACGGCGCGGGGCTGGCCGTCACGATCGCCGATCACGGTCCGGGGATTCCCGCCGAGCTGCGCCAACGCGTGTTCGAGCCGTACTTCACCACGAAGGACGACGGGACGGGCCTCGGCTTGGCACTCGTGCGCGTGACGCTCGAAGCACACCGCGGCACGATCAGTGTCGGCGAAACGCCCGGCGGCGGGGCGACATTCTCCATCGTCTTTCCCCCGCCCCCATCCCCCATCCCCCTTCCCCTCACATGAGCCCGCGCGTCCTGCTCGTTGACGACGAGGCCAACATCCGGCGCATGGTGGGGGCGCTGTTGCAGTCGGAGGGCTACGAGACCGTCGAGGCGGCCGACGGGAACGCGGGCGTCGCGCGGCTCGTCGACGACGCACCGGACGTCGTACTGCTCGACCTGATGATGCCGCCGAGTCCCGACGGCCTCGCGACGCTCGAACAGATCCGGAAGCGCGCGCCGCACATCCCCGTCGTGATGATGAGCGGCAAAGCCAATCTCGCCGACGCCGTTCGCGCCACGAAGCTCGGCGCCTTCCAGTTCCTCGAGAAGCCGCTCACGCCCGAAGGCCTGCTGGTGGCGCTGCGCAGCGCGCTCGAGCTGGGCCGCACCCTCGCCGAGAACAAGCGGCTGCACGAGCAGCTGGGCCACGCCGATCCGCTCGTCGGAGCGAGTGCCGCCATGGAGGAGTTACGGACCCTGATCGCGCGCGTCGCGCCGACGGAGTCGCGCGTGTTGATCACCGGCGAGTCGGGCACCGGCAAAGAGCTCGTCGCCTCGGCGATTCATCGCCAGAGTGTGCGCGGCGGCAAGCCGTTCGTCACCGTGAACAGCGCCGCGCTGCCGCGCGATCTCGTGGAATCGGAGATGTTCGGCCACGAGCGCGGCGCGTTCACCGGCGCCACGGATCGGCGGCAGGGACGCTTCGAGCTGGCGGACGGCGGCACGCTGTTTCTCGACGAGGTCGGCGACCTCGGACCGGAGGCGCAGGCCAAGCTGCTGCGCGTGCTCGAGAGCGGCGTCGTCGAGCGGGTCGGCGGCGAGCGGCCGTTCGGGGTGAACGTGCGCGTCATCGCGGCGACGAACAAGGATCTGCAGCAGGAGGTACGGCAGGGGCGGTTCCGTGAGGATCTCTGGTTTCGGCTCAACGTGTTGCCGATTCACATCCCGCCCCTGCGCGAGCGACCCGAAGACGTTGCGCCACTGGTGCGGCACTTCGCCGGCCGCTGTGCGGCGCGGCTGGGCCGGCCTGTGAAGTTCGACGCGGGGACGGTGCCGCTGCTGGCCGCCTACGTCTGGCCCGGGAACGTGCGCGAGCTCGCCAACATCATCGAGCGGCTCGCGATCCTCGCGACCGGTGACACCGTCAGCGCCGCCGACGTCGCCCGCGTGTTGCCGAACAATGGAGTTGGCGTTGTGGTAGGCGCGAAAGGAAGCGATGAGCCGTGGCGGGACATCGCCCTCAGCGAAACGCTCGACCAGTACGAGCGCGAGCTGATCGCGAAAGCGCTCTCCGTCTCGCGCGGCAACGTCGCCGAAGCCGCGCGCCGGCTGCAAACCGACCGGGCCAATCTGTACCGCCGTATGCGTCGTCTCGGCATCGAGCCTCCAACGAAGGTTGATCTATGATCGCGTTGCTCATGATTGTGATGACTCAGGATACGACCATCGTGATCCACCCCGACAGCTCGAGCGCCGCGCTCGAGGCGCGGGCGCTGCCGCGAGTCGTGTCCGACGAAGTCATCCGGTTCTACAACGCCGCCGGGACCACGCGCCTCGTCGGCCGGACCCGGCTGCCGCGCGGCAACGAGTGGCGCGGCGATGTCGCCGTGCGCAACGGGCCCGTGCTGGTGGCGGGCCGCGTGCAAGGCACCCTCGTCGTCATCAACGGTGACCTGGTGTTCGCTCCGGGCGCCGAGGTGACCGGCGACGTGATCGTCGTGGGCGGCACGGCGGATGATACGGCACAGGCGCGCATCGGCGGGGAGGTGCGGACGTACCGCGAGCCGCTGCTGTATCGCCTCCATAAGGAAGGCGACGAGATCGCGTACGCGCCGAACCTGCGGCGCCGGCTGTGGAATCCAGGCGCGCACGTGTCCTGGGGAACGGCCGACTCACGCTCGACGCTTACGATCGCGACCGGCGGGACGTTCAATCGCATCGAAGGTCTCCCGGTCGTGTTTGGCCCGCTGTTCGACTGGAAAATCGTGCGGAACTTTCGGCTGCGCGTGGACGCGCTCGGCGTGTTCCGGTCCGCCGGTGACTTGTCCGACAAGCGCAGCGACCTCGGCTACATGTTCCGCAGTGAGCTGCGCTCCGGCGACGTGCGGTCGGTCGGCATTGGCGTGCGCGCGTTCGACGTCGTCTCTCCAATCGAGGACGGCGGGTTGCACAACGCGGAGATCGGCTGGAGCGCGTTTGTCTTCGGCCGCGATTACCGCGACTACTACCTGAACAAGGGGTGGGCGGCGCGCGTGTTCGCACAGCCGGAACGGCAAGTCGCGCTGTCACTCGAGCTGCGCCGCGAATGGCAGACCAGCGTCGCCAACCAGGATCCGTGGACGGTCTTTCGTAACTCTAACCGCTGGCGCCCCAACCCGCCGATCGACGAAGGCCACTACACGACGCTCGCCGCGAACGCGTCGCTCGATACGCGCAACGACCCCGATGAGCCGACGTCGGGCTGGCTCGTACGCACCTCGCTCGAGCAGTCGCGCAGCAAGGACGTGGTGCCGCACGCGGGCGTACCGGCGAGCGTGCGCGACTCGATTCCCAGCGACGGCTCCTACCGCTTCAGCCGGCTGTTCGTCGACGTCCGGCACTACGCGCGCATCAGCCCCACGGGACGTGTGAACCTGCGTGTGATCGCCGGCGGCTGGGCTGGCGGCGATCCGCTGCCGCTGCAGCGGCGCGTGTCGCTCGGCGGCCCCGACCCGATGCCGGGACACCCGTTCCGCGCCAGCTCGTGCAACACCGCCTTTACCGATCCCGCGTTTGCGGGCACGGTGGTCGCCGCGTGCGATCGCATGATCGCATTCCAAACCGAGTATCGCGGGCATGTGAAGCTCAACTGGAGCTACAACCCCTGGAAGGACGACAAGCCGGATGGCGAGGAACGCGGGCGGTCGTTCTTCTGGCTCGAAGGGCTGGACATCGTCGTGTTCGCCGACGCCGGCCAGGGGTGGCTCGTCGGCAACACACCGGGACACGTGCCCGCGGGCCGGCTCCCCGGATTCTCGAGCTGGATGGTGGACGCGGGGTTGGGCGTGGACTGGGGGGGATTCGGCGTCTACATCGCGAAAGCGGTAACCACAGGCGAACGACTGCGCTTCACGGTCCGGCTCGATCACCGGTTCTAGGGTGCGCCTCCTCTGGGGTGCGGCGGCCAGCCTGGTGTTCACAACGGCGGCCGTCGCGCAGTCTCCTACGCTGACCGTCACGCTGCAAAGCAACATCCCGCGCGTGCGCAGCACCGGCCTGTTGTCCGACGGAAAATTCGTGGGACTGATGCGCTCGGGCTTTCCCCTGCGGCTGCACTACCGTCTCGAGCTCTGGAAGGTGCGCGCCAGCTGGTTCGATCAATTCCAGCGCGAGGTCTCATGGGACGCCGTCGCGCGCAACGATCCGCTCGCCGACGACTTCGTGCTTATCCGTCAGGGGGGCAAGGTCAGCCGCTACGCCACCCCGGAAGAGCTTTCGGCGGCGCTCGACATTCCCTACGTCGTCACACTGCGCCCGAGCAGCACGTCCAGCGGAGGGGGCCGCTACTACTTTGTCGCGCGGCTCGAAGTGACGACGCTCAACGACACCGATCTGCAGGAATTGTCGCGCTGGCTGTCGGGGGACGTGGGGCCCGTCGTGTCAGGCGAGGGAAATTTCGGAGAAGCATTGGCGCGGGGCGCGCAGCGAGTGTTGGTGCGGCTCGCAGGCCTGCCGCGTCAGCGGCTCGAGGCGAGGAGCGCGACGTTCAACCTAACCGGCACGTTGTGACTTTTGGCGCGCCGTTTATGACCTGTGGCGCGTTTTCTGTTGACGTCGGGTCGACCTTCCAGTCATAGTCTTCGTCGTCACGTTGTTGTTCATCCACGCCGACGACGGAGGGCTTATGCGCTTTACCGTCGCACTCGCCGCACTGCTGCTGTTGCTGTTCGCCTGCCACGATCCAGTACCCGTGTCGATCGACTCCCCGGAGATGACCCAGGTACCGCCGGAAGAGCCGCCGCCACCGCCGCCGCCCGACGATCCGGCGTCATCGACCACGGCAGTCTGCCCCAAAACTCAGCCGTCTGCCGACTATTTCGATCGGGCCGCCGAGTGCGTCGAAGTCTCGGGCCCCGGGGCGATCAGTGCCGGCAGCAACAACACCTACACGTGTCGAGGCTGGGGACGCACCAATCCGCAGTTGAACGACTGGTTTGAAGTGCGCGCCGAGCGAGCGCGGTCGTGGTCGTCGTCGAGTCAGAGCATCCTTACAGTCGGGGAAACCAGTTTTCCACAGGCCATCGTGACGGGCGTCGCACCCGGGAAGGCCTCAGTGAACTGCCGAATCGACGGCGTGCTCGGAAGTATTGCGGTCACAGTCACCGGCACCCGCACCCTCAGCAGTTTGTTCATCCTGCCTGACAAGCTGACGCTCCAAGCGGGACAGGCCAGCAACGTAGCCGTCCACTACGTCGACAACTTTGGTCAGGTCGACAAGATCCATCCGCCCGTCGAACAATGGACGTCGGACAATGAGCCTGTCGCCACCGTCGCACCTACTGGAGAATTTGGCGGGCAAATCGCGCGCGTGACTGCCCTCGGGAGTGCCAGCAACTTCGAAAACGGCATCGCACGCATTCGCGCCCGTGTGGGCAATATCACGTCGTCACCAGCCACGATCACGGTAACGCCGCCACCTACCGTCACCAGCGTCACCGTGACACCGACTTCCGCGACGATCGCGGAATTCACCTTCGCAACGCTGACGGCTACGGCGTTCGACCAGTTTGGCAGGGCGATGAGCGGGAGATCGGCAATCTGGAGCACCGACAACACCAACGTGCTCAGCCTCAATAGCGCTGGAGCGATGAGCGTGTACGCCACCGGCGTGCATTGGGGCAGCGCGAGTGTGTATGTCCAGGTCGATGGTGTCGCGGGTAACTCCGTGCCGATCACCGTGACGACGGACGGCACCATCGGGGGCTATTACGTGAGCAGTCTCAGTCCTTGGGGAGACCCGTTCACCGCACCCGGCACGTACTATCTGACGCCAACGACATCAACGCCGGGTACTCCGCCGATCACCTACAAGTGGGAGATTACGTACAGCGACAATAGCCGGCCCCCGATCACAACCGGCTATCAGCCAGGTCCTTTCCCGCTCTCGGCACACGATGGCGCGTACAAGATCTACGTCACCGTGACGCCCAGGCAGCTGTACGGCGCGGGTTCCCCGACGAGGTGGACATACAACGTGTGCACTGGGGGAGGAGGCGGTGGTGGTGGTGACCCGCCGCTCACGCCACCGGTCGCCGTGGCGCCCAACTCGCCAGGAGACTACAAGGGTGCGGTAAAGCCTAAGTCGGGCGGGGCAAGGCCGTACCGAGTGGTCTACGGCTGCAGCGGCCCAGCTTAGCTCCCGAACTGCCGATCGATGGCGGCGCGTATGTCCGTCAGTGACTGACCACGCGCCGCCATCCCGCTCGCCAGCATCGCCTCACCCATACAGATGTCGCAGTAGGCCCCATGCTCACTTTCAAAGCAAGTGAGCAGGGACCGGTGGCCGGCGTGCTTCGAGCAGTCGCAATGGCAGTACACGCCGTCGAGCGTCGCGGCCGCTTCCCGCGCCGCGGCGTACGCTTCGCTGGCGCCCGGCGTGCGCGGCAGCAGCGACGTGGGGACCACCTTCGCCGCCGTGATGCCCGGCCGCGGTGTCGGATGCGTGGACGCTGCGACGCCAGCCGGCCGGGTCAAGAAGACGACGCCCACGAGCGCGGCTACCCCCGCACCGGTCACCACCCACGGCGTTTTGGCCATTTTACAGCGCTTCGAGGGTCGCCAGCATATCGGCTCCGTAGAAGAGCCGGATGTATTTCGCCTGCGTCCGCGTGAGGCGGCGGACGGCCCACGAGAGGTGCACGAAGTGCGGCTCGTGAGGCGCGCGCAGGGGATGCATGCCCACTTCCTCGGGCAGCAGGTTGCCCTTGCGGGTGTTGCAGCTCGAGCAGGCGGTCAGGACGTTCGTCCAGGCGTTCGTCCCACCCCGCGACAAGGGCACGAGGTGGTCCCGCGTGAGGCACTCGCGCTGCCGCAGCTCCTGCTGCGAGCGGCCGCAGAACTGGCAGCGGTAGTTGTCGCGGGCGAACAGGAAGGTGTTGGTGACTTGGCGGCGGAAGCGGCGAGGGACGTGGACAAAGCGAACGAGTCGGATGACCGCGGGACGTGGGACCGCGAGTCGCTCGCTGTGGACCGGCGTGCCTTCGGCCTCGACGACCTCAGCCTTGCCGTCGATAACCAGCCGCAGCGCCCGGCGCACGGGCACCATGGTCAGCGGCTCGAACGAGGCATTGAGGGCTAGGCAGCGCATGCGATATGCTAATACCGACCAGCAACTTACAGCAAGTGAGTGATTTACGAGCTCGCTGCGGGCTGAAACAAGCGGCGCAACTCGTCTATTTGCGACTCGACGGAGGCGCGGGATGCACCTCCAGGCGTAGCACGGCTTTCGACACTTTGCTCCCAGGTACCAAGCTGTGCCAGCGCCGGTCCCAACGCAGGATGAATCGCCGTCGCCACTTTGGCAGGCACCTTATCGAGCGACACGCCGGCCTGCTCAGCCGCGCGGACCAATCGGCCGATCAATCCGTGACTTTCACGGAATGGCACACCTGCCTCGACCAGCAAATCGGCGAGATCTGTGGCCCGCATCGCGGGATCGAGCGCCGCCGCCATGCGCCCGGCGTTCACGGTCAGCGTGTCGATTGCGCCGGTGACCGCTGGCAACACCGTGGCCAGGGTATCGCAGGCGTCGAACAGCAGCGCCTTGTCCTCTTGTAGGTCCTTCTGATAGCCCGCGGGAATTCCCTTCAACGTGGTCAGCAGTGCGACGAGGTCGCCCAGCATCCGTCCCGACTTGCCGCGCGCCAGCTCGAACACGTCGGGGTTCCGTTTTTGCGGCATGAGGCTGGAACCGGTACTGAAGGCGTCTGACAGCGTGACAAAGGCGTACTCGCCGCTCGCGTAGGTGATCAGCTCCGCGCCGAGGCGCGAGAGATGCGTGCCGATGAGCGCGATCGCAAACAGGACGTCGGCTACGAAGTCGCGATCGCCCGTGGCGTCCAGTGCGTTCGCCGAGACGGCGCGGAAGCCGAGCGCTTCCTTCAAGAGGACGCGATCCACGGGAAAGCCGGAGCCGGCGAGCGCACCCGATCCGAGCGGCAGCTCCGCCGTGCGGCGGCGCGCGTCGGCGAGGCGTTGGCGGTCGCGGACGAGTGGCCAGGCGTGCGCGAGCAGAACGTAGGCCCAACGCACCGGCTGCGCGCGCTGGCCGTGCGTGTAGCCGGGAAGGATCGCGTCGAGGCCGTCCTTCGCTTTGGCAACGAGCGTGCGGCCGAGGCCGGCGACGGCGGCATCGAGCTCATCGATCGCGTCCAACGTCCAGAGCCGGAGATCGGTGGCGACCTGATCGTTCCGCGAGCGGCCGGTGTGCAGCTTGCCGGCGACGGTACCGATCTCGGCGTAGAGCAGCCGCTCGACGAGCGTGTGAACGTCTTCATCGGGAGCGCCGACGGCCGCGCCATCGGCGAGCTTGTCGGCGACGCGATCGAGGCCCTCGAGCAGTCGCGCTTCCTCATCGGCAGTCACAACTCCTGCCTGACACAGCGCGTGCACCCACGCTTTGCTTCCGGCGATGTCCTGCGGCCAGAGACGGTGATCGACGGGGAGGCTACGGTTTAACGCATCGAGCGCTTCGCTCGGGCCAAGAGCGAAGCGCCCCCCGCCCCACATATGATGCGTGTCAGCTTGCTGGGACATCCGTCCGCTCGGCTGCTAACCCGGCGGCGATTCGGCTGGCGAGGCCATACAGCCGGATGAAGCCCTCAGCGTCCTTCTGGTTGTAAACGTTGTCCTTGCCGAACGTCGCGTACGACGGCTGATAGAGCGCGTACGGGCTTTCGCGGCCGGCGACGATCACGTTCCCCTTGAACAGCTTCAGCCGGACGGTGCCCGTCACGTTCTTCTGCGTCGCGGTGAAAAGGGCGTCGAGCGCTTCGCGCTCCGGCGTCCACCAGCGGCCGTCGTACACCAGATCGGCGTAGCGCAGCGCCAGCTCGTCCTTCATTCGGAGTGTGCGCCGGTCGAGCACCATCTGCTCCAGCTCGCGATGCGCGGCGTAGAGCACGGTTCCGCCGGGCGTCTCATAGACACCACGCGACTTCATCCCGACGAGACGGTCTTCGACGATGTCGGCGCGGCCAATACCATGCTCGCCGGCAACTTCATTGAGTTGTTCAAGGAGCTCGACGGGACCGAGTGGGACGGCATCGACGCTGACGGGGTTGCCTTCTTCGAATCCGACGGTCACGACGACCGGCTCGTCGGGCGCCTGGAGCGGGTTCTTCGTCATCACAAAGATGTGCTCGGGCGCTTCCTGCGACGGATCCTCGAGGATGCCGCCTTCATGCGAGCAGTGCCACAGGTTGCGGTCGGAGGAGTACGGCTTCTCGGCGGTCGCCTGCACCGGCACGCCCTTGGCATGCACGTAAGCGATGAGATCCTCACGGCCCTGGAACTGCCACTCGCGCCATGGCGCAATGATCTGCAGCTCGGGGGCGAGGGCGGCGTAGGTCAGCTCGAAGCGAACCTGATCGTTGCCTTTCCCCGTGCAGCCGTGGGCCAGCGCGTCGGCGCCGATCCGTTGCGCGACGGCTACCTGACGCGCGGCGGTGAGCGGCCGGGCCATCGACGTGCCGAGGAGATAGGTGCGGGCGTACACGGCGCCGGCGCGCAGCGTCGGGAAGACGAAGTCGCGCACGAACTCTTCGCGCAGGTCTTCGACGATGCAATCTTCGGCGCCGGAGCGCTTCGCCTTTTCGACCAGGCCGTGCAGCTCGCCGGTGCCCTGGCCGACGTCGGCGGCAAAGCAGACGACGCGCGCGCCGTACGTCTCGCGCAGCCAGGGGACGATGGCGGACGTATCGAGCCCGCCCGAATAGGCGAGCACCACGAGGGGGCCGGATTGGCCCTTGTGTTGTTTATGCATAGGTGTGAATAAAAATACACCTACCCCGGGACGGACCGCAAGGCTACCAGGACCAGCCTGGCCGGTACCTCGGTTTGAGGTACTCCTCGGGAATGGTGGCGTTGAGCACGGCACCCGTCTGGGGGTTCACGTCGATTGCCTGCGCCGTGCGCACCGCGAGGTTGCCGAGCAGCACCATTTCCGTCAGGGGACCTGAAAGCTCAGGGATATTCGAGCCTGCGGGCGTGCCCCCTTTGCACGCGGCGATCCACTCGGCGTAGCTCCCTTCGGTCCGCTGGTACTTCTGCGCCGGCGGATGCGCGACGATGTCGGCCTGGCGCGCCGCGTCGAGCAGTCGCGGGTTCTCGCCGTAAATCCCCGCGACCAGCTTGCCGGAGTCGCCGATCCACATCTGGCCGCTGGTGTCGAACGGCCAGGCGAGCGGATCGGTCACTTCGCGCGGGCGGGGCGGATAGAGGCTGCCATCCCGCCACACGACCTTGATCTCGGGCCGGCTGCCCTTGGCGGCGAAGTAATAGGTGATGCGCGAGCAAGCAGGCGCCGATTCGCTGAACAGTCTGGTCGACTCCGGCTCGATGCGCGTCGGAAGCCCTAGATCGAGCGCCCAGAACGACGCGTCCATCGAGTGGCACGCGATGTCCCCCAACGCACCGGTTCCAAAATCCCACCACCCACGCCACCGAAAGGGCGCATACGCCGAGTGGTAGGGCCGCTCGGCAGCCGGGCCGAGCCAGAGGTCCCAGTCGAGCCACGCGGGCGTAAAGAGGTTTTCGAGCGGCCGGTCGAGCGCCTGCGGCCAGATCGGCCGGTTGGTCCACAGCTGGATCTCGCGCACAGTGCCGATGACACCGGCTTCGACCCACTCGCGGATCTGGCGCGTGCCCTCGTCGGCGTGGCCCTGATTGCCCATCTGCGTCGCGACCTTGTACTTCCTCGCCGCCTCCTCCAGCTGCTTCACTTCCCAGAGCGTGCGCGCCAGCGGTTTCTGGATGCGCACGTGCTTGCCGAGCTTCATCGCCATCATGCCGGCGGACGCGTGTGTGTGATCGGGCGTCGAGACGGTGACAGCGTCGATGTTCTTTCCTTCTTTATCCAGCATCACCCGGAAGTCTTTGAACCGCTTGGCCAGTGGAAACGCCGTGACCGACTGCACGGCCTGGCGGTCGTCAACGTCGAACAGGGCGTAGATGTTCTCGGTCTTCCCAACCCCGCGTACGTCGGTCGCGCCCATCCCGCCGACGCCGATGCACGCGATGTTGAGCTTGTCACTTGGCGCGAGAATCCCGCGTCTGCGCCCGCCCAGCACCTGAGCGGGCACGATCGTGAACGTCAACCCGGTGGCCACGTCGCCCACGAAGCGGCGCCGCGACATGCGCCGGCGGCTCACGGCAGGACTCGAATCTTGATATTGCGGTAGGCGACCACGTTGCCGTGGTCCTGCAGCCCGAGATGACCCTTCGTGTTTTTGCCGAATTTGGGATGCGGCTTGAACTTGCTGCCGGCCACTTTCGAATCCCAATCCCGGCTGCCCAGCTCGAACTCGACCATCTTGAAGCCGTTGAGCCAATGCTCGACGTGGTTGCCGTTGACGATCAGCCGCGCGGTGTTCCATTCGCCGCCCGGATTTACGTGTCCCCGCGGAGCCGGATAGAGATCGTACGCCGCGCCTGCGGACTGCAGCGGGTTCTGCCCGTCGGGATGCTTCGCATCGTCGAGCACCTGCATCTCGGGCGCGTTCCAGTAGATCTCGTCCTTCTCCTCGCTGGCGCGATAGAAGATGCCGCTGTTGCCGCCCGGCTCGATCTTCCAGTCGATCGATAGCTCGAAGTTGCCGAACTCATCGTTTGTGATGATGTCGCCGCCGGCGCCCGTGCGCGTGAGCGCGCCGTCCTGGACGACCCAGCCGTCCGAAATCGTCTGCTTGCCGTAGTTCCTCCAGCCGGCCGTCGTCTTCCCGTCGAACAGGAGACGCCAACCGGCGGCTTGCTCGGCGTCGGTCAGGGTGTTCTCGGAACTGTTGGCGGAGGATGGTGGAGGTTGTGGAGGTTGTGACTGAGCCTTGCAAGAGTTCGTGACGAAAACGAGCGCAACGAGAGCCAAGTGGGTTTTCATGCGGGGAGTCCTGCGAGCTCTTGCAGCCGCACCTGCACGGCGCGACGGCCTCGCTCGCTGCGAGTGATTACCAGAATGGCATCGTCACCGGCGATGGTGCCGATGATCTCGCTCCAGCCGGCGCCGTCGAGCGCCAGCGCCAGCGCCTGCGCCGCGCCCGTCGTCGTCTTGAGCACGAGCAGCGGACCGACGCCTTCAGCGGAGACGAGCATCGTGGGAAGCAGCTGCTCCAAATGCGGCCGCACCCCTGGGGCGCCTTCGGACGCGGCGGCATAGTGTGATCCGCCGTCGGGCGCGGCGACCTTCGCCAGACCCAGCTCGCGGATGTCGCGGGACAGCGTCGCCTGCGTCACGTTGTAGCCCTCGGCCTTGAGGCGCTCGCGCAGCTGCTCCTGACTGCCCACCGTTTCCTGCCGCACGATCCGCAGGATGGCCGCGTGACGCTGCGTTTTCATGTGGCGGAAATCTGATGCACGATCCAGCCGCTGACTACTGTGAGAACTGCCGTTCTGGAGGCTGGTGGAGGTTGGTGGAGGTTGGTGGAGGAAAACACGGCAAGGTCGGCCGCCTTCCCGACTTGCAGCGATCCGATTTCGGATTCCCAGCCAAGGGCGCGCGCGCCTTCTATTGTCAGCATCCGTAACGCCTCGTCCCCGGCAAAGCCGGCCGCCTCTGCCTCAGCCCACAGATCCAGATCGCCGACGCTGATGACGGAGTCAGTGCCGAGACCGACGGGCACGCCTGCATCCCGCAGCAACGTGAGCGGCGCGCGACCATGGCGGTGTGCGGTATTGGATCGGGGACAATGCGCGACCGTCGCACCGGCCTGCTGCAGCGAGGCGATATCGTTCGCCTCGACCTGAACGCAGTGGATGCAGAGTGTGCCTCGTTCGATGACGCCGTGTCGCACGAGGTACACCACCGGCGAGCAGCGCTGTGCTTCGATCGCGATACCGCGAGCGCGCAGGGCCGCCGCGAAGGGTCCTCCGCCATCGCAGACGAGAGTCACTTCTTCCCTTGATTCGGCGAGATGAACGGCGAGCGGCAGTCGCGCCCGGCCAGCGAATGCGGCAACGGCCTCGTAGAGCGGCGCGCTCACCGAGTACGGGGCGTGCGGCGACACTCCCAACTTGAGCCGTGACGTCTCGAATCGACGCAATGCCAAGATGGCTCTCCGCAGCTCCTCCATACTCGTCTCGACTGTAGCCGGATCGGGACCGAACACTTCCTGATACACGATCCCCCGCCCGCCCAGATCG